>JAEEGK010017585.1_pt1 | contig 15569 bp, 11 predicted proteins | sample 8958771 | NCBI WGS metagenome assembly JAEEGK01 (sample SAMN16246547, study PRJNA631951) | gut metagenome | biome: gut microbiome; feature: rumen; material: SC-attached | host: Bos | place: Iran: Karaj | collected 2018-10
CACAGAAAATTTCTTTAATGACCTTAAGCGCGGAGAAAAAATTTCCGTTCTGATTGCACCGGCATTTAAGGCAAACTATCCGGATGAATACGCAAAAGTTCTGGGCGGTTTAAAAGCACTTGGCGTAGAGCATCTTATCAGCGTTTCTTTTGGAGCTGATATAACAACCTGGGGATACATAAATTATATAAATAAATATGGTTTTAAAGGCGGAATTTCGCAGCCTTGTCCTGTTGTAGTAAATTATATAGAAAAATATCAGCCGCAGTTGATTAAAAAGCTTTTTCCAATCCAAAGTCCGCTGATGTGTGCGGCAATTTATGCAAAAAAACAAATGGGTGTTACAGACAAGCTGGCATTTATAAGTCCTTGTATAGCAAAAAAAATAGAAATAGAAGACCCGTGTAACAAAGGCTACGTAAGTTATAACGTAACGTTCGATCATCTGATGGATTATATACGGAAAAACAATTTATTCGGAAAGCCATGCGAAGATGAAATCGAATACGGGTTAGGGGCTGTATATCCGATGCCTGGCGGACTTATGGAAAATGTACGCTGGCTTTGCGGAGAAAAAGAATTTATCCGTTCCCTTAGCGGAAAAAAGCGATTGTATGATTTTATAAGGGATAATGCAAAAAATATCTCTGAAGAAAAAACTCCTTTTCTGCTGATTGATGCGCTGAACTGTGAAAACGGTTGTTTGTGCGGAACGGCAACAGATTCAGAAATTTCAGAAACAGATACGGCCTTGTATAATCTTATTTCAATTCAAAACAAGGTAATAAAAAACGATGGTGAAAGTGCATGGTCTGCGTGCTCCTCGCCAAAAGAACGTTTGGAGCTGTTGAACAGGCAGTTTGCAAACTTAGACCTTAACGATTACATCAGAACCTATACCGATAAATCTGAAAATTGTGCAGTAAAAGAGCCCGCAGAAGAAGATTACGAAAATATCTTTACGCAGATGAAGAAAAATACTCCTGCATCACGGGCAGTAAACTGTACTTCATGCGGGTATGACAATTGCCGGGAAATGGCAAAGGCAATTTTTAACGGATTTAATCACAAGGAAAATTGCGTTTACTATCTTAAAGAAAGTCTTGAAGAAGATCATCTTAAACTTAAATATCGTTCAGAACATGACAGCCTGCTTGATATTATGAACCGAAGGGCTGCCGCAAAACTTTTGAATAAGAAGTTTACAGCCGAAAGTAAATTTTCTGTTATCATTGCTGACATTGATGGCTTTAAATCACTTAATGAAACTTACGGCTACGAACAGACGGATTTGATTTTAAAATATCTTGGAAAAAAGCTGAAATTCTTTTCTGTTAGCAATGATCTTATTATTGCCCGCCAGGGCGGCGACGAATTCCTGTTTGCGGCAGCAGATGTGCAGCTTGATGAAAAGCATGAGTTGATTGAAAATCTTGTAAGCATTTTTTCAGACCCGATTCCGCTGGGTGAAGAAAAAATCAAGCTTTCGGCATGTTTTGGAATTTCTAACAGCGACGGCATAACAGAGCCGGATCAGCATATAATAAACGCAGAAAATGCCATGTTTGAGGCAAAATCCCACAAACGAAACTCTGTCTTTGTTTATTCTGAAGAACTAAAAAAACAGGCATTGGAAGAAGCCGAGATAAAAGAGAAACTTCTTGAAGCTTTTGAAAACGATGGATTTTACATGGTTTACCAGCCGCAGATAAATTCCAAGACTAAACAGACAAGCGGCTACGAAGCACTTGTACGAATGAAAGCTCCGGGGCTTTATCCTGGACAGTTTATACCTGTTGCAGAGAAAAACGGATGGATCTGGAGAATCGGAAGAATTACAACAGAACTTGCAATACGGCAGCTGGCTCAATGGCGTGATGATAAGCATGCATTGCATCCTGTTTCAATTAATTTTTCAAGTAATCAGCTCAGCGATACAGGATATATCGATTTTCTTGAAAATCTTCTTGAGAAATATAATATTCCGCCAAAGTATGTAGAAATTGAAATTACCGAAGGTGTTTTTCTGAGTAAAAACAAGCAGGCGGACGAACTGTTCAAGCGATTCAAGCAGCTTGGAATCAGGCTTCTTATGGATGATTTTGGAACAGGTTATTCATCGCTTGCATATCTTACCTACATTCCGGTTGATGTTGTAAAACTTGATAAATCCCTGGTTGATACATATCTTGTAGACGGAAAAGATTCATTTATAAAACATATCATTCAGCTTGTGCATGACCTGGATAAAGAAATGCTTATTGAAGGTGTTGAAGAAAACTGGCAGTATGAGAGGCTTTGCGAATTCAATGCAGATACAATCCAGGGGTATTATTTCAGTAAGCCAATTCCTGCCGAAGAAGCGATTGTTTTTAATGCTTCAAAAATTGGAGCGTGAATAAAGATAAAAGCATAAGTGTAGTGAAACATAAAAAACGCCGGAAGCGGAACGCTTCCGGCGTTGTGTTTATAAGGCTACCTTATTTACTTCATCAAGATGAATTCTACGCGACGGTTTTTCCAGTTGTTAACTTTATCCTGCCAGTCAACAACAAGCTGTGTGCCGCCTTTTCCTTCTGTAGCAAGACGGTCAGCTTTTATTCCGTGTTCAACAAGATAATTTTTTACATAATCTGCACGTGCCTGAGAAAGAGGAATAAGGGCAGGTCCCCACATTGCAGGGTTATCTTCTGTTTCTTCTTCTTCGTAAGCTGTTACCTTGTTTGCATGACCTACAACTGTAACTTTGTAGTCATTAAACTTTGTAAGAATCTGGCAGATACGTTTAAGAACGCGTTCATTATTTGCCGCTTTTTCCGGATCAAGACCATTAGCAACTTCTGCTGAAGTCTTAAAGTCAGCATTGTCACTGCGGAATATAATAGAAGGAACTGCCATCTTTAATACATTTCCATCACGGATTACAAGAATATCAACGCCAATTACGCCTTTTACAGAACTTGTCATGCCAAGATCATCTGTTGCTGTAAATACAAACGGATAATCCATTGCAGACTGAACTCTTTCTGCAAAGCCGTCTGAAGTTTTAGATGTATTGCTCAAACCGTCCCAGATAATCTGTTCGGTAATTGCAGAAGTTCCACCGGTTGTCCAGAATGGACGACCGCTTGTGCTGTCATTGATAGTAAAATTCCATGAAGTAAGTGCACTCTTTGTTTTGCCGGAAAGTTTTATAAATAAATCATCATTTACACCATCATTATCAGGGCTGAAGAATTCCGGTGCAGTTTTTACTTCAAGCTGAGGAGGAATTGCAGTACAGATAAACGGAGATGTTGTATAGTTAACTTCATTACCCTTTGTATAAACAATTGAAAGGTTTCCGCTCATTTTTCCGTCAGCAGTGCTGCCGTTTGAATCAAGACCATCCCATACAATTTCTGCAGGAAGATTTTTTCCTGTTTCGCTTGATGCAGGCCATGAACGAATGATTTTTCCGTTTTCATCAGTTATATTGAAATTCCAGCTTTCAATTCCGTCTGCAAGAGTTGTTTTAATAGAAAAATTCTGATTATCTTTTACTCCGTCACCATTAGGAGAAATTCCTTCAAGTGCCGAAATTACATAAGCAGAAGCAGGGCGGTTATCCAGTTTGATATTTCCGATTTCAGACTTAAATGCGTTACCGGCAATATCTTCTGATTTTATAACGATAGAATAAGTTCCGTCAGGAGCAATGTTTCCAGCTTCATCTGTACCATCCCAGTTAAAACCGTATTTTCCGGTGTTTCCTACAATTCCATTCCATGCAAAAGAGCGGACGGTTTTTCCTTTTGCATCAACAATATCAGCTGTCCACAAACTTTCGTTTGTGCAATCATAGGCAGAAACTGATACAGTATCTTTTTTGGCATCACCGTCAGGAGAGAATACTGAATATGGAACAGGTGGATTAGAAAGTGCAAGTTTTGGATACTGTGTATCAAGCACAAACGGCTGAGTTGCAGCTTTTGCAGAAGAGCCGCTTTCAGAGTTTACAGAAAGTTCTGCGCTGTATTTTCCATCGGCACATACAATTCCGTCATCTGCTTTACCATCCCATACAAAATTCTTTGGTAAAGCCTGTGAGCCTTTTACTGTTCTTACGGTTTCGCCATTTTCATTTTTAATGATAAATTCATAAGAAGCTACGGAACTCTTTACCTTGGAAACTACAGGGAAAGTAATTGTTTCTTTTATGCGGTCATTGTTAGGAGAAAATGCAACATCGCCGGAAGAAAGAACAACTTCTGTTTTGCTTGTATCAAGCGTAAAGTTTGCTGTTTCATATGAGGCAGCATTTCCTGCAAGGTCTGTTGCGCTGATTACGAATTTGTAATTTCCGTCCTGTGCAAGAACGCCTTTTCTGTCAATTCCGTCCCATGCAAAAGAATCCGGCGGGAATTCGCCAAGTTCATATTCTTTTATAACATTTGCAGGATCATTTGCATCAACAATCTGGCCCTTCCAGTTTTTTACCGGGGCACCGGTTTTGGGAGTAATAAGCTGTGTAATTGTAACAAAGTCTTTTACGCCGTCGCCATCCGGAGAGAAAATTTTTTCACTTGCCTTTACAACGGCAGCAGGTTTTGTTGTATCAAGTACAAAAACCGGAGACTTAATTACAGGCGGTTCATAGCCATTTAAGTATTTGGCTGTTAAACTTGCCTGATAAGAGCCGTTCGGCAATACTGTGCGGCTGTCATTCTTTCCGTCAAAATGAAGCACTGCAGGAGGATTTTCAATTTCTGAAGAATTCTGCGGCTTAAACTGTGCAACAGTTTTTCCGTTTGAATCCAGAATAGAAATATTCCATGCAGTCAGTTTGTTGCCGGAATTTTTAGCAGGAACAGGAACTGTTACGCCAAAAGAAATTTCTTTTAAAGGACTTTCTGTTCCCGGAGAAAAATATTTACCGCTTGTTATTACGATATTTGTAGCAGGTTTTTCACCTGAATAAATAATGTTTGAAAGGGATGCGGGAGCTGAAACGTTTCCTGCGCGGTCTGTTGAAGAAACTGAATAAGAATAAACTCCGTCTGCAACAAGCGAACCATTGTCATTTGTTCCGTCCCATGAAAAATCTTTTGGCTCAGAAGATGTCCATGTTAAGGTTTTTATTGTTTCACCTGAAGCATTTTTTACCAGACCTTTCCATTCGTCTTCATAAGAACCTGACTGTTTTATATGCAGCAATGATTTTGCGCCTTCGCCAAAGATTTTGTCATTCTGTGCAATATCTTTTACAGAAGCATTAGGCGGAGTATTATCAACAACAACCTTGTACGGGCTTGTTGTTTTAATATTCGGTGCATAAGCTACATTGCCGTTATCATCTGAGGCTGTAAAATAGTAAAAATATTCGCCGTCAGGTGCTGTTTCTCCGTTATCAAGTGCTCCATTCCATACAACTTCTTCCGGGATATTAACGCCCTGTTTAGGAGTCATAAGGCGTTTAAAAAAGCCCTTTACATTCATCTTATATGGAACGACATACTTGTTTCCGATTGTACGTACAATTTTTCCGGAACTGTCTGTAATTACAAGACTCCATGCCGTTACATATCTGTTATCTGTAATTTTTAACGGGACTACAAGAGAATCCTGTACACCGTCATTATTAGGAGAAATATAAATTGTTTCTTTTTCTGCAAAAGCCAGTGAAGAAGAAACTAAGGCTAATGCAAATAAAATCTGTTTTATCGATTTTTTCATTTAACACTCCAAATTATTCTATATTACTGTCAGCTTATTACTTTCTACTCTCCAAAAAGCTTGATTTTTGGAGGCTCTTTATCTTTCATACCAAGATTAAGTTTGATTCCGCCTGAAACGGCATGAACGTCTTCATAAACCTTTTTGTATGAACCGTAAACAGAAGCTTCACTTTGCTGCCATCCGTTGTCTTTCATAAATGAATTTTCTTTTGAATTCAAAAGGAATCTGAATGTGATTCCGAATGCAGGCATAAGGCATTTACATTTTTCTGCAACTTCCTGAGCATTGTACTGCCATGAAGTGCTGAAAGTAAGGAAGTCTTTTACCATAAACTGTAAGCCGGTGTCAAAAATAAAATTCTGGAATGCAGGAACAGAAAGATCTGTAGAAAGAGCAGCTGCAAGAGTTTCATTTTTAAAGAATGTTCCAGCCGCACCCATACGTAAAGTTGCAAGTCCAGGGAATGAATCAGCTTTTTTGCCTTTTATGCCCCATACATCTGTGCTTGTATAAGTTTTACCAAGGTTCATCAAAGAAGCTCCGAACCTGAAATCCTTAAAGCAGGCCAAATCTCCAAGTCTGTACATAAATCCTAAATCTGCTGCTAAAAGGAAATCTGTGTCATATCCCCAGAGGTAACCGCCGACAAGACCTGCACCGACTGCAAGATTGTCTGTAACATCTCTTGATGCGGCATATCTTAAGCCTACATTTTTTCCGAGCTGCATTTCGTAAAATGGAGAATAGCAGCCAAATGCCTGAACTGTTCCAACTCCCCATTTTGTAGGAACCATAAGTCCCAATTCAAAAGCTCCGCCGGTAGATTTGTCTTCCGGGTCTTCAGAGCAATGCAGGAAAGTAAAGCCGGCATCAAGAACATTGCGCTGCTCAAAAGCAGGCAAAGCAGGATTAAAAGCAATAGAAGAAGGTCCTACGTCAAAAAAAGGTCCGCCAACTGTCGAAGATGCAGAATTAAACATTAAAGGTCCTGTAATTCCGTAAAGCATTTCGCCGCCAGCAGGTGGATTGTAGGCAAATAGACTCATAGCTGAAATAAAAACAGCAGCTACAGTCAGCTTTAATTTTAAATTTCTCATAATATCTCCTATGAAATTCACGTATGAAATTCTCGCCAGAAAAAAACTGGCATTATGATTATGAACTGTTTCACATTCAAACTATATCTTAAAACAGCAAAATATCCAACAAGTAACAGAAATTGATCCCTGCATCAGGTAAAATTAGAAATTGAACACAATCTTTTTTAATCCGCGGTTGGGGTAGGGTAAAAGCCGCTTTCAGGTTTAATTTAAAACATTTTTTTTAGTTTTTTTTCGTTTACGAATATAGTTTATTTTGCTAAAATTGATAGCATGAAAACGTATACTTTCAAGGGCGGAGTTCATCCGCAGGAATGGAAAGAACTTTCCAGAGATGTTCCTATCTCTGAAGTTATTCCTTCTTCAAAAACGGTAACTATTCCTGTTACTATGGGGGGAGCACCAAATGTACCAACTGTAAAAGTTGGAGACAAAGTTGTAAAAGGTCAGATTATCGCTGACTCTACTCAATTTGTTTCAGCTCCTGTCCACGCTTCAATTTCAGGAACAGTAAAAGAAATTGGTTTGCACCTTGTTACAGGCAATTCAAAAGTTTCCTGTATCACAATAGAAGGTGATGGTTCTGATTCAACAGCATATATGGAACCGCTTGATCCTTTTACCTGTGACGTAAAAGATGCAATTAAACGCATTCGCGATGCTGGTATCGTAGGAATGGGCGGGGCTTCGTTCCCGACTCATGTAAAACTTAGTCCTCCTGCCGGTACAAAAATTGACTATGTAATTATTAACGCTGCAGAATGTGAGCCTTACCTTACAATAGATTATAGAGTTTTAAAAGAAACTCCTCACAAGGTTCTCGATGGTCTTTCAATTATTATGAAGATAATCGGCGGCAAAGGAATTATTGCATTAGAAGATAATAAGATTGATTTATATGAAAATCTTAAAGCTGAAATAATTAAGGAAAACCGTTCAAACGATATAGAAATTCGTGTTGTAAAAACAAAATATCCGCAGGGCGGTGAAAAAAGCCTTATAAAAGCATGTCTTAACAGAGAAGTTCCTACAGGTAAACTTCCTGCAGACGCAGGCTGTCTTGTTTTCAACACAGTAACAGCATGTGTAATTGCAGATGCTTTCCGTCTTGGAAAACCTCTTATTGAACGTCCGCTTACAATTTCTGGCGGTGCATGTGAAACACCAAAGAATATTATTGTTCCGGTTGGAACTCTTGTAAGTGATTTAGTTCCAGAAGCAATAAAAATCAATGCAGAAAAAACCGTTAAGCTTATCAGCGGCGGTCCGATGATGGGTTTTGCAATGGTTTCTGCGGATTTCCCGATTGCAAAAGGTACTTCCGGTGTTCTTTTCTTAACAAAAGAAGAAGTTAACATGGATGCCGAAACGGCATGTCTTAACTGCGGAAAATGTATAGAAGTTTGTCCTATGGGACTTGCACCTGCACTTCTTGTAAGTGCATTAAAAGTTCGTAAAACAGAAAAATCTATAAAACTCGGTGTAATGGATTGTATTGAATGCGGAAGCTGTGCTTACGTTTGTCCGGCCAATGTTCCCATCGTACAGAAAATCCGTCTTGGCAAAGCTGTTGCTAAACGCCAGATGGCTCCAAAACCTGTGGGAGGAAAAGCATAATGGCAGATTTAGGTTTAACTAATCTAAAAGTAAATTCTTCACCGCATTTTTCAAATGGAGAGCGTCCATGTGATTTAATGCGCCTTGTTCTGATTGCACTGCTTCCGGTAACAGTTTATGGTGTTATTCTTTTTGGAGTTAGCGCACTTATTCAGATTCTTGTTTCAGTTATTTGTGCAGTTGGCTTTGAAGCATTGTTTCAGTTCCTTACAAAACAGAAAATTACTGTAAGTGACTGTTCTGCAGCCGTTACCGGTTTAATTTTTGCATTAACATTGCCGCCAACATGCCCAATCTGGCAGACAGTTCTTGGTGTTCTTTTTGCCATTGTAGTTGCAAAAGGTTTCTTTGGCGGTCTCGGCTCGAATGTTTACAATCCTGCACTTGCAGGCCGTGCATTCCTGTTTGTAAGTTTCCCGTCTTCTATGGGTTCTGCATGGCTTAAACCTGGAACAGATGTAATCAGTTCTGCAACAATTCTTTCTGAAATTAAAGAAGGAGCTGCAGCAGGAAATACTTCTACATACCTTCAGTATTTCTTGGGAAACAGAGCCGGCTGTATAGGTGAAACAAGCGTAATGCTTATTCTTATTGCCTTTATCTTCCTTTTGGTTACAAAAGTAATTGACTGGAGAGCAACAGTAGCAATGCTTGTAACAGTTGCAGCAGTAACTTTTATTTCTGGCGGAGATGCACTTCTTGCACTTCTTACAGGCGGCCTTGTATTTGGAGCCGTATTCATGATTACTGATTATGCAACATCACCAGTTACAAAGCCTGGACGCATTGTATTTGGTATTGCCTGCGGACTTATGACATTCCTTATCCGTAAATTCGGAGGATATCCGGAAGGTGTTATGTTCTCCATTTTGATTATGAATTCTTTCAAAGCATTTATGGATAACCTTTCTTGCCGCAAATACGGATATAAAAAACTGGGGGCTAAAAAATGAGTATGATTAAACTTGGTCTTATTCTTGCAGCTTACGCAGTAGCTTCCTGCTTTTGTCTGGCTATTGTAAACAATATTACAGCTCCTGTAATTGCACAGCATCAGGCAGACAAAGTTGGCGCAACATTAAAAGTTGTATTCAAAGACGCAGATTCTTTCAGCCCTGTAACTGATTTTTCTGCTGACGGCTTAACAGCTTCTATTGATGCTCTTTACGTTGCAAAAAAAGGCGACAAAGTAACAGGTGCCGTTACACAGATTACCGGTGCAACCTACGATAAGGCAACAATCCTTGTTGGTCAGGATTTAAACGGTACTGTAACAGGCGTTCAGTTCCTTGAATTAAGTGATTCACCGGGCTTTGGTCAGAAAGCAAAAGACCCGAACTACAAAACTTCAGCCGGAAAAACTTTCTATGAACAGTTTACCGGTAAAAAAGCAAAAGAAGGCTTTAAAGTTGGAGAAACTTTTGAAGCTGTAAGCGGTGCAACAATCACTTCTAAAGGCGTAGCTGTTCTTCTTACAGAAGCAACAACAACTGCCGGTTCTTACCTTGCTCAGAAGCATGGTGGAGCTCAAATTAAATAAGGAGGAGGAAGTACATGAATAAAAATTTAGGAATTTTTACAAACGGTATCATCAAAGAAAACCCTCTTCTTGTTCTTTCTATTGGTCTTTGCTCTTCACTTGCCGTAACAACAAGTGTTTTTAACGGAATCGGCATGGGCTTTTCAATGCTTTTTGTTCTTCTTATGAGTGAAATCATTATAAGCCTTTTCCATAAATTGATTCCTGATGCAATCCGTCTTCCGATTTTCATTATCATCATTGCAGCTTTTACAACAATCGTTCAGCTGGTTCTTGCAGCCTATCTTCCGGCTTTGTCAGAAGCATTGGGTGTTTTCCTTCCGTTGATTGTTGTTAACTGTATCATTATGGGACGCGTTGAATCTTATGCTTCAAAAAACAGCGTACCGCATTCCATTTTAGATGCTTTTGGTATGGGAATTGGTTATACCTGGGTTTTAACAGCAATTTCTATTATCCGCGAATTAGTAGGAAACGGAACTCTTTTAAACACAAGAATAATTCCGGAAGCTTACACAATCGGATTGTTCAGCAAGGCTCCGGGCGGATTTATAATTTTTGGTCTTATGATTGCAATTACAGCTTCAATCAGCAAAGCAGTTGATGACAAGAAAAAGGCCGCAGCAAAAGCAGCTGGCGCTGCTCAGGGTGGTGCAAAATGAGTGATTTATTAAAGATTTTCCTTAAATCAATGCTTGTAGACAATGTAATTTTGGTTCAGTACCTTGCACTTTGTCCATTCATTGGTATGACAAGTGATACAGGAAAAGCTACAGGTATGGGTATTGCAACAACATTTGTAATTATCCTTGCAACAGCTGTTACATATCCTTTGTATTACTGTATTCTGGTTCCTCTTCAGCTTCAGTTCCTGCAGACTTTGATTTTTATCCTTGTTATTGCAGCTCTTGTTCAGCTTGTTGAATTTTACCTGAAAAAATCAGCTCCTGCACTTTATAGCGCAATGGGCGTTTATCTTGCTTTAATTACAACAAACTGTGCAGTTTTGGCTGTAACACTTAACTGTATCAGCAAGAATTACAACTATGTAGAATCATTGGTATACGCTTTAGGTTCTGCAGGCGGTTTCTTGCTTTCTATGGTAATCATGTCTGGTGTTCGTGAACGTCTTGAAGTTGCACCTGTACCAGCTTTCCTGAAAGGCAAACCGATTCTTTTTATTGCAGCAGGTTTCCTGTCGCTTTCTTTCCTTGGATTTACAGGTTTGATTAAGTAGGAGAGTTATCATGCAGATTATTATTTCAACAGTAATTGTTTCATTTGTTGTAGCTTTTGTACTTGGCGTTTTACTGGGTGTTTTCCAGAAAATCTTTGCCGTAAAGGTTGACGAACGGGTTGTTAAAATCCGCGAAGTTCTTCCTGGAATTAACTGTGGTGGCTGTGGATTCCCTGGCTGCGACGGTTTTGCAGAAGCATGCGTAAAAAGCGGAGTTCCTGCAAAAGGCTGTGTTGCCGGTGGTGCTAAAGTAAAAGAAGCTATTGCCCAGATTATGGCACAGAATGCAAACGCTTAAGATTCCTGCTTTTGCATAGTTTTGCAGAAGTGAAAACAAAATCTTGTAACGCCCTGAAAATTTGTAATTTTCAGGGCGTTTCTTTTATAAAGTGTAGAAAAAATCTACTATTTACAATATAATAAAAATAACCGATAAATAAATTATGGCAAGTAAGACAGAAGAAGCAAAGAATTTTTTTCAAAGAATTTTAGACTCGTTTTTTGGTTCCAATGACCCGGAAGCTTTAAAGAAAAAGCAGTTAAAGGCTATTGCAAAAGATTTATCAAAGTCACATTCAAATTTTTACAAATACTCTTCTGATGAAGTTCAGCCGGCACTTGCAAAACTTTTTTATCAGATTTATAAAATTGTTTCACCGGCACAAACTTTTTTTCAGACCTTAAATAATCCTGCAACATTAAAAAATCAGATTGTAACGAGTTCACTTTCAGAAACTCAGCTGAACCTGCTGAACGAAATTTCTGAGGCTGTAATTCGTGAAAAGGCAAAAACCGTTCCTGTAGAAGAACTTTCGGAACAGACACAGGCTCAGCTGGATCAGTTTATTTCCAGTTTTGATATGGATAAAGTTAATAAAATTGACTATCTGTACACTACGATGCAGCATTTTCAGGCATTCTGCCTTTACGATTTCTTCTTCTTCCTTAAAAAGTTCTGTTCTTCAATAAAAGAAAAAGATTTTTCTGACGTTCCGCGTTTTGATGCAATTCCTTCAAAATATATAAAAGATGATTTGAAAGATTTTATTTCTGTTGCATGGGTTCTTGAAAAAGATGCAGACTGGTCAAGTCTTTTTGCATTTATGAAAGAATCCCGCGGTATAGAGCCGATTCAGGCAAGGGCCTGGACAAACCTTATTTCAAAACTGAATAATTTTAAGCGAGATCGTACTTTTGAAAAGCTGATTAAAATTGCAGAAAAAGATCCTGCATATGAACAGAATATAAATGTTCAGACAGTAAATGTTGTTGAACCTTTTATAGAAAAAGTAAGAAGCGAGGCTTTGCAGGCAATAAGCAGTCTGCAGACAGAAAAGAAGAAAAATCAGGTTGATAATCTTTTATCCCAGCTTTTTGGTACAGAAGAAATTTCACGCTTAAAGTATTATTCTGAAAAAGCAAGCCCTGATTTTATAAAGCATAACCTTCCGGTTTATTCGTTCTGTCAGCCGCTTAACTATCTGAAAGCTTTTTTGCTTGACTTTGTAAAAGGTGATTTACGGACTTTTGCCGATTTGATTCTTGTACGCGGACAGTGGGTTTCTTCTTCACTTTCAAGTCCGATGTCTGACGCATTCAATATGCTGCTGGACTATTCAAAGAAAATTACGGAATTTGATGAAAGTCTTGCCGAAGACGGCGACGTAGGAATAAAAATTAAGACGCTTATGCCGCGAACCCTTCGCGAAAAAGATGCTTCAAACATTGCTTCAACCCTAATTGAAGATGCAAATGATGAAGCAAAGGATTATATTATCCGCTGTACGCAAAGTCTTGTAGTTGTTGGAAGAACTATAAAATCGGTTCTTGAAGATTATGCAAAACTTCCGCGCGCAGAAATGATTATAAACTGGAAAGAACTTGAAAAATTTGCCGAATCTTCCATAAAGGAAACCGGTGTTGCATTGTATAAAAAAATCTATCTGTTTACACAGTTAATGCAGACAATGCTCGGAAAACAGTCGTAAGCGATAAAATTTGCTTCAGGCGTGCTTTCTTGCACGCCTTATTTTTTATCTTTTAGACATCATTTTATTTGAAATTTTTGTGCCGATAAACTGAATGATTTCTACCATAACAAGGATAATTACAACGGCAACAATCATAACTTCTGTTCTGAACCGCTGATAGCCATAGCGGATTGCAAGGTCTCCAAGACCGCCACCACCGATTGCCCCTGCCATTGCAGAATAGCCTATAAGATTGATTATTGTAAGGGTAATTCCGTCTACAAGAGAAGGTAAGGCTTCAGGAAGTAATACTTTTACAATTATCTGCATCAAAGTTGAGCCCATAGCCTTGGATGCCTGAATAACGCCTGGATCTACTTCTTTTAACGCTGATTCAATTACACGGGCAACAAAGGGAGCTGCCGCAATAGAAAGAGGAACAATAGTTGCCGCAGTTCCGATACTTGTACCGATAATTATGCGGGAAAGCGGAAAAAGCAGAATCATAAGAATGATAAACGGAAAGGAGCGGAGCATATTTACAATTCTTGTAAGTACCTGGTTTAAAACCGGATGAGGTGCAATTCCTGTTTCTGAATCTGTTATGCAAAGCAAAACGCCAAGCGGAAGTCCAAGCACAACACTAAAAAAAGTTGAAAGAAAAACCATTATAAGAGTCTGTACTGTTGCATCTGATACCAGCGTAAATATTTTATTAAAATCCATCATATTCTATACTCCGTAAAATGTTCTGCTTTGCCTTTATCGAAAAAGCTATGCATGGCAAAATATTTTTATGCCTGAAAGAGCCTTTGCATAAGCTTAAACTATTCAGGCTGACTTATTTTTACAGGAATTCTCCTGTTTCAGTTTTTTCAATACTGATCCCCTGCTCTTTTAAATATTCAAAAGCTTTGGAAACTTCCTGTTCATCGCCTGTAATATCTGTTACAAGCTGACCAATCTTACAGTCAGGCAAATTATGAATTCCGCCTGCACGAATATTAAATTCTATATTAAACTTGTGTGCTATTCTGCTCAAAACAGGTTCATCGGTAGCCTGATTTTTAAAATGCAGAATATAATTGCCGCCTTTTTCTGACCAGCGTACAAGTTTTTTATCTTCTTCACCTTCATGGCTGCTGTCAGACATCTGCAAATGAGAAAGAAATTCTCTGGTAACTTCAGCCTGCGGATGCATGAAAATCTGTTCTACGCTTCCCTGTTCTACTACCTTGCCTTCGTCAATTACTGCAACCTGACTGCACGCATCGCGTACAACTTCCATCTGGTGAGTAATCATAACAACCGTAAGGTTCATTTTCTTTTGTATTTCGCGTATTAAATCAAGAATTGAATGAGTTGTCTGAGGATCCAGCGCACTTGTAGCTTCATCACAGAAAAGAATGTCCGGCTGATTTGCAAGTGCCCTTGCAATTGCAACACGCTGTTTTTGACCGCCTGAAAGTGTAGAAACCGGAGCGTTTACACGGTCTGAAAGTCCTACAAGTTCAAGCATCTGCGCAACGCGCTCTTTTATTTTTGCCTTATTCACCTTGCAGATTTCCATAGGATAAGCAACATTTTCTCCTACAGAGCGGGAAGAAAAAAGATTGAAATTCTGAAAAATCATTCCTATTCTGCGCCGTCTTTGAATAATTTCTTTTTCTGAAAGATTATCAACGCGTTCGCTGTCATACCAGACTTCACCAGAATCCGGAGTTTCAAGCAGGCTTATAAGTCTTACAAGGCTTGATTTTCCGGCACCGCTTTTTCCTATAATGCCAAAAATACGGTTAGAAGGAATATTTAAACTTACGTCTTTAACAGCTGTTACTACAGGTGAATCTTTTCCTTTATAGGTTTTCTGAAGATTTTTTAAAATGATTTCCATTACTTTTTCCTTAATCCGTCTAAAAAATGCTGCGTTCTATAAACCAAATAAAGTTTATGTTTCGCAGGTATTTTTTTGCTAGCTGAAATCAGCAGGATCCGGCTTTAATCCCGGAACCATGAATTTTTCTGGCAGACGTGAAGGCTGGCTGTTAGCACTTTTTACGCTTGCCCAGGTTACATCTGCTTCTGCACAAACTGTTCCGTCTTCTTTACGTACAATCTGATGAATTGTTCCTGAAACGGCGCCCATTTTAACAGGGTAAACTTCAATTTTAAGTTTGTCGTCTAGGAATGCTGAAGCCTTATAGTGGATATCAACATGCGTTACATAAAGAAAGTAACCTTCTGCAACTGCACCTTTATAGTCAAATCCAATATGATGAAGAAATTCCATTCTTGCATATTCCAGATAATTCAGGTAAACCGCATTATTTACATGGGAATATGAATCGCACTCATATCGGCGGACAGTTAAATCAACAATGTGTTTC
>JAEEGK010017586.1_pt1 | contig 15568 bp, 17 predicted proteins | sample 8958771 | NCBI WGS metagenome assembly JAEEGK01 (sample SAMN16246547, study PRJNA631951) | gut metagenome | biome: gut microbiome; feature: rumen; material: SC-attached | host: Bos | place: Iran: Karaj | collected 2018-10
GGCGAGTATCATGGTACCGCCTCCTTTCAATGACAATTCTACGGAAAATGCCGGTTGCAGACCATAAAGTCCGCCTTGCAATTTGTCAACCGGCGGTTGCTAATCACTCAGAGACAAGTTCGAATCTGTATTTCTGCTTTACGTCGGGATATTTTTCATGGTCAACCTCACTCAAGAACATATCGAGCGGTCTGACCCAAAGGGAACCGTCACCATAGAGTTTTCTGTAGACGACAACAGTTTCTTCCGTCTCGGAATCCTTAGCCAGTTCCTCGACGAGATAGCAGTTGCCCTTGAAGTGTCTGTAGACACCGTGAATTTTTATCTCTCTCATATTAAAGCTCCCTGCTGTCGAGAATTATCGTAAAGGGTCCGTCGTTTAAGAGCGAGACCTTCATATCTGCACCGAAACTGCCGCACTGAACTTCCGGGACAAATTTCTTGCACTCGGAGATTATATACTCATACATCTCCTCGGCAAACTGCGGGTTGCCGGCCTCTATAAAGGACGGCCTGAAACCTTTTTTGCAGTTTGCGTAAAGCGTAAACTGCGAGACGAGTAAAAGGGCGCCGCCGACCTGCTCAAGTGACAGGTTTGTCTTGCCCTCGGCGTCGTCAAAGATGCGAAGGCCAACGAGCTTGTGGATCATCTTGTCGGCAATTTCCTTTGTGTCCGTGTCCGTGACGCCGATGAGGACAAGAAAGCCCTTGTCGATGGCGCCTATCGTCTCGCCTTCAACCGAAACCGAGGCGGAAGTTACTCTCTGAATTACAAATTTCATAACTGCTCTCCTTAAAAAACAAAAACATTTTAACACAAAAAAGGCTGAAAGCAAAAGCTTTCAGCCCTTTTTATAAAGGGGGGTGTTATTTTATTTATCAAGAAGAGCGAGAATGTCCTCTTTTGCGACTACGCCCATTGATGTTGCCCTGGGCTCGCCGTCTCTGAAAGCGATGACGAACGGAATGCCGGTTACGCCGAATTCGGCTGCAAGTTCGGGGTTGTCATCAACATTGACTTTGCCGACCTTTACCTTGCCTTCGCACTCATTGGCTATTTCCTCGATAACGGGTGAAAGCATCCTGCAGGGGCTGCACCATGTTGCCCAGAAGTCAACAAGTACGGGTATATCGGAATTTAAAACTTCCTGCTTGAAATTATCTTTTGTGATTGTAAGCTCAGCCATATTGTTTCTCCTTTTCTCAGTCTTTTGACTTGTAGTAAAGCCTGCAGTGGCAGTAACCTTCAAACTCGGGATCCGCTATCTGATCGCGGAACTCCTGGCAAATGCACTTGTTCTCGGGTATCTTTTCAAGTCTGCAGGGACAGTAACCGTCCTTGGCCGCAAGGCCTTCCTTAATCATCTTTACGACTTCTTCGTCTTTGTTAAGTGTTACAGCCATTTTTGTCACCTCTTAAAGCGCAGCAGCTACCGCTTTCTTTACATCCTTCATATCATCTGTGGGCTCGAAGCGGGCAATTACATTACCCTGTCTGTCAACGAGGAACTTTGTGAAGTTCCAGTTGATATATGTCTTGTCGCCGAACTTCTTATTGTTTACCTTTGAGAACTTTGAGAGAGCGATATTCTTGATGCCCTTGCTTGCAAACGGTTTCTCGGTTGCAAGATATGCGAAGAGCGGATCTGCTGTCTCGCCGTTGACATCGATCTTTGCAAACTGCGGGAAGTCCGTTCCGAACTTCATTGTGCAGAAGGTGTGAATCTCTTCCTCATCACCCGGCGCCTGGTTCGCAAACTGGTTGCAGGGGAAGTCGAGAATCTCGAAGCCCTTGTCCTTATACTCTTTATACATAGCCTCAAGGGGCTCGTAGTGCGGTGTGAAGCCGCAGCCCGTGGCGGTGTTTACTATGAGTAAAACCTTGCCCTCATATTCCTTAAGGCTTACATCGTTACCCTGTCTGTCTTTTACTGTAAAATCGTATACACTCATTTTTATACCTCCTGTTTCTTCTGAGCATCAAGGAGTTCATGGAGAAGTGCGTAAAGCTGATGTGCCTTTTCCTTCGGAAGGTCAACACAGCTGACGACCCGAAGCGGTACGTCCTTGGCCTTTTCCTGAAGTTCCCTGCCTTCTTTCGTGAGAGTTATCACCACGACACGATCGTCCTTTTCGCTGCGCTTCTTTTCAATAAAGCCTGCGGTTTGCATCTTTTTGAGCAGCGGTGACAATGTACCGTTATCCAGCATAAGCCTTTCGCAGATTTCACCGACCGGTATACCGTCCTTCTCCCACAGTACAAGAAGAACAAGATACTGTGTGTAGGTCAGTCCCAGAGGTTTCAGCACCGGCGTATACAGGTTTACCACCTGACGCGCAGCCGCATAGAGCGGAAAGCAGATCTGGTTATCAAGTTTCATTGCTTCTTTGTAATCGTAACTCATGGTTTTCTCCCGTATTTTATATTTCGTACAATTATATTTTATCAAATATTTTTCGTTTGTCAACACTTTTTTCAAAAAAAATCTGAGGTGCCGGCATTGGCACCTCAGTCCTTTTATATTAATTGGTATGTCAGCACGACTGCATAATCTTATAGGCCAGTTCCGAAAGTTCATCGAGAGAACTGAGTTTTCCTATGTCGGCGCGGTACTGTGCGGCACCGCGGAAACCTTTAATATACCAGGCGGCATGCTTGCGCGCCTCTTTCATACCTATGGTCTCCCCTTTGTACTCGCAGATTTTCTCCACGTGCTTTATCATGACACGCATGATTTCCGAAATCGGAGGCTCGGGGATGATACGCAGTTCGGGTGAGAGATATGAGTTTATCTGATGGAAGACCCAGGGCCTGCCCTGCGCGCCGCGTCCGACGGCGACAGCGTCACAGCCGGTGCGCTCAAGCATGACGGAGGCCGTGGGACCGTCAATGACATCGCCGTTGCCGATGACCGGTATCTTAACCGACCTCTTGACCTCGGCAATGGCATCATAGTTTATGCCGGGAGCATACATCTGCTCCTTCGTGCGGCCATGCACGGTGACGGCGGCGACGCCGACGTCCTCCATGCGTTTTGCGAATTCAACACAGTTTATATGCTCAGAGTCCCAGCCCGTGCGAAACTTTACGGTAACGGGTATGTCAACCGCATTTACGACGGCTTTTGCAATATCCTGCGCAAGCTGCGGGTTTTTCATAAGGCTCGCTCCGCCGCCGTTTCCGGCAATCTTCGGTGCGGGACATCCCATGTTTATGTCTATCCAGTCAGGATCATATGCGAGTGCGTCCTCTGCGGCCTTCGCGAGGATTTCGGGACTGTCCCCGAAAATCTGAACGGCGGCCGGCCTCTCTTTGTCGGAGAGCATGAGGAGAGCCTTGCTCTTTCTGTCGCCCATGGTGAAGCCCTTGGCACTGACCATCTCTGAGGTCACGCCTGCCGCACCATAGGAGACGCAGAGCTCACGGAAGGCGCGGTCGGCCACGCCGGCCATCGGGGCCAGCAGGGCTTTGCCTTCAATTTTTACAGTTCCGATATTCATTGATGCTGTCTCGTCTCCCTCATCCGCCCCTTCGGGGCACCTTCTCCCAAAGGGCGAAGGCAGAGTTTGCGTCAAATGCCAAAGAATTCTTCAGCGTTACTATTAGTTATATCTAAAATCTCCTGCGGGTCCATACCCCGGATTTCACCGATTTTCTCTGCAACGAGCGAAATAAGTCTTGAATCGTTACGCTCTCCCCTGTGCGGTACGGGAGCCATATACGGGCAATCCGTCTCAAGGAGAAGTTTGTCAATCGGTATGCTTTCAGCCACTTCCACGGCCTTCCTGGCGTTTTTAAAGGTCACTACGCCGCCGAGTCCTATGTAAAAACCCATCTCGGTGTACTGCAGAGCCTGTTCTTTCGAACCGGAATAGCAGTGAAGCACACCTTTGGGTCTCATCTCGCTTAAGATACTGAATGTATCCTCATGGGCCTCCCTGTCATGAACTATGACGGGAAGATCAAGCTCCTTCGCAATTTCTATCTGTCTCCTGAAAAGGTCAATCTGCACATCACGGGGAGCATTTTCCTCCCAATAGTAGTCAAGGCCTATCTCGCCTACGGCCTTTGCCTTGGGTTCATTTTCAAGGAGTTCCCTTATTGTATCCAGATCACCCTTGCGCTCCTCATGCGCCTCTTCAGGATGAAAACCGAGGGCACAGTAAATATAGTCATACTTCTGCGCAAGCTGAAGGCTGCGGTACGAAGTTACGAGATTCGTACCACAGGTCATGACATGACTTACGCCCTCTTTCGGAAGAAGACCGAGAAGAACTTCCCGGTCTTCGTTAAAAGCTTCGTCATCATAATGTGAATGAGTGTCGAAGATATTAAACATTATCTGAACTTTGCTCCCGTTTCAAAATCATCAACGAAAAGTACTTTGGCAGCGCCGTCTTTTGTGTCAGCGGCAATTATCATGCCCTGGCTCTCAACACCGCGGAGTACTGCGGGCTTTAAGTTTGCCACAAGCACAATCTTGTGACCGATAAGGTCCTCGGGCTTGTACCACTTCGCGATTCCCGAAGCCACGGTGCGCTCGCCCTGTCCGTCATCAAGCGTGAGTTTTAAAAGCTTGTCTGCCTTCGGCACGGGCTCGCAGGCCTTGATTTCGGCAACGCGGAGTTCAACCTTCGCGAAGTCCTCTATGCCTATCTGTGCCACACCCTCAATACCTACCTTGGCATTGTTTGCCTTTTCAGCCTCAGCGGCCTTGGCCTGGCGCTCGGCGATGGTCTTGTACATCTTCTCCTTGTCAACACGTGCAAAGAGAGGAGAGGCCTCGCCTACCTTAATGCCTGCCTCAAGGGCACCGAATGCCGAGAGTGTGTCATAGTCGTTTGCGTTCATATTGGTCTGGGCAAAGATCTTGTCAGACGTGTCGGGCGTAAACGGCTTTAAGAGCACCGCAAGGAAGCGGATGGCCTCGAGGAGATTGTAGAGTACGGTTCCGAGACGGGCCTTTGAAGCCTCGTCCTTCGCGAGTACCCAGGGTGTTGTCTCATCAATATACTTGTTTGCGCGTTTTGCGATACCGAGTATCGTATCAAGCGCATCTGCTATACGATATGTCGAGATGAGTTCCTCAACCTTTGCCACGGCGTCCGTGCAGGTCTTTGCGAGGTCATCATCAAGGGCATCCTTTACTGTCGGAGCCTGGATTACACCGCCGAAGTACTGGTTGGTCATCGAGACGGTGCGGTTTACGAGATTGCCTATTGTGTTGGCAAGGTCGGAATTGTAACGCTCTATCATTGTCTCATAGGTGATTGAGCCGTCGTTCGCATGGGGCATCTCAGAGAGAAGATAGTAGCGGACTGCGTCAACACCGAAGAGATCGACGAGGTCATCGGCATAGATGATGTTGCCCTTTGATTTGCTCATCTTGTCCTCACCGAAGAGAAGCCACGGGTGGCCGAAGACCTGCTTCGGAAGGGGCTCGCCGAGTGCCATAAGCATAATCGGCCAGTAGATGGTGTGGAAACGGACAATGTCCTTGCCGATTATGTGCACGTCGGCCGGCCAGAGCTTCTTGTAGAGGTCTGACGAGCCGTCAGGGTCATAGCCTATGGCGGTGATATAGTTTGAGAGCGCGTCAATCCAGACATAGATGACGTGCTTGTCGTCAAATGTTACGGGTATACCCCACTTGAAGCTGGTCCTTGAGACACAGAGGTCCTGAAGGCCCGGCTTTATGAAGTTGTTGAGCATCTCTTTCTTACGGGGCTCGGGATATATGAAGTTTTCGTTGTTCTCGATGTACTCTTCGAGCTGTTTCTGGTACTTTGAGAGTCTGAGGAAGTATGCCTCCTCCTTGGCCGGCTTTACCTCACGGCCGCAGTCGGGGCACTTGCCGTCAACAAGCTGTGACTCTGTCCAGAAGGACTCGCACGGTGTGCAGTAAAGACCTTCGTATTCGCTCTTGTAGATATCACCCTGGTCGTAGAGCTTCTTGAAAATCTTCTGTACTGCTCTCTCGTGGTAATCATCAGTCGTGCGGATGAACTTGTCGTATGTTGTATTGAGAAGGTCACAGATCTCGCGGATCTCGCCTGCGACCTTGTCGACGTACTCCTTCGGAGAAACGCCGGCTGCCTTTGCGTATTCCTCGATCTTCTGACCGTGTTCGTCTGTTCCCGTGAGGAAGAATACATCGTAGCCCTGCATTCGCTTATACCTCGCAAGTGCGTCGGTTAAAACGATTTCATAGGTGTTGCCTATGTGCGGCTTACGTGATGTGTAAGCTATGGCAGTGGTAATGTAGTACTTACCTTTCTCAGCCATGGTAATTCCTCCTTTGTAAAATTAAACTGCCGGGATAACTCGGCAGTGATTTACTTAGTTTTCTTGTTTTTGCGTGAAGGAAGCTGTGCTTTTTTGCGAGCTACGTACGAAGCCATCCTGCCCTTTGCGGCTTCCGTACCTTCATCAGCCACAAAAGAATCCATACTGAACTTGATTTCCAGCTCACGGAGATATCTTTCTCTCTCGTCAGTCTCAGTGTCTGCAAAAGACTGCCAGTGCTCCCTGATTTCCTTGAGCTGTTCATTATTCTCGATGTCGGAATTGTCTTTAAACTGAAGCTTTCCGCGCTCGTTCAAGCCCTTCACTCCTTCATTTCACACCTAAACAAAAGAATTTTATCATTTAACATATATATAGTCAAGCAATTTACTTTTTCAATATGTAATATTATAATAATAAAGGCACTTATTACGGAAACTTAAATCAAGGAGAATTATTATGGCAAACAAATACCCTACCGTAATACTCCACGGTTTTATGGGCTTCGGTGAAGGAGACTGGATTAACGACTATCTCCTCTACTACTGGGGCTTCAAATTCCCGTGGAATCAGAAGAACAAGGTCCTCCCTTACCTCAAGAAAAAGGGCTATGAAATCTACAACCCGCCCCTCGGCCCCTGGAACTCTGCATGGGACCGCTGCTGCCTTCTCTGGGCATATCTCATGGGCGGTACGGTTGACTACGGCGAGGCTCACTCAAAGAAGTACGGCCACGCGCGTTTCGGCCGCACATATCCGGGTGTCCTCAAGGACTGGGGTAAACCGGGCAATCACGAGAAGATCAACATCATCGGCCACAGCCTCGGCGGCTCATTCGTAATCGCCTTTTCGGACATGCTCATGAACGGTTCGGCCGAAGAGCGCGCGGCCACACCTGAAGCAGAGCTCTCGCCCCTCTTCAAAGGCGGCAACGGCGACCTTCTCCATACCGTAACAACACTCGCCGGTGTAAACAACGGCACGACAATGGCTTCCAAACTCATGGAGGGCCAGGGATACAAAAAGATAATGAAGGCTGTCTGCACAGGCGTAGGCTTCATCGGCAGAAACGGATTTGTCATGCGCTTCTGGGACCAGAGACTTGACCAGTGGGGCATCTCAGGCGATCCCGCAAACATGCCCGGCATAAACCACTTCGGCAGGAAGGCAGAATATGCCGCAGGCGCAGAGGCCTATTCAAACTGCAAGGAGGACAACGTAGGCTGGGAGATGACTCTCGAGTTCATGGCAGAGGCCAATAAGAACCGCAAGCCCAATCCCAACACCTACTACTTCGCCTATGTGGGCGAGGCCTCAGAGCCCAAGAAGAACGGCAACTACAAGCCCATGTTCAAGGACATGAACTTCGTTCCGTGGGGCGCGGGCTGGCTTACAGGCTCAGCCTGGTCACCTGATATGGCCAGGGTCTATCCCGACCACGCGGACAAGAAGGAATGGCTCCCGAATGACGGTTTCGTAAATGTCATCGGTCAGCGCGCCCCGTTCAATGCTCCCCAGGAGGAGTTTGAAAAGGGCAAGGAACTGAAGCCCGGCATCTGGTACAACATGCCGACAGCACATCAGTGCCACCTCTCATGGAACGGTGCCCACATTTCTCACGAGCAGTTCTTCGATTACATGGAAGACATGTTTGACAGAAATGCCTCCCTTCCCGGCTGAATAAAAAACAAGCCCATCGCATGAGCGATGGGCTTTTTATTTTTCTCAGAAAAGGTTTCTTATTACATCTACAAGTCCGTATGAGAGAGCCGCGACAATTATACCTGCTATCGCAACACCTACGGCTATGACCTTGAAGGCTTTCTTGTTGTCGATGTTAAGAAGAGCCGCTACAAGCGAGCCTGTCCACCCTCCGGTTCCCGGAAGCGGAATGGCTACAAAGGCCATGAGGCCCCATTCCTCCCACTTGGACTGCTTCGCCTTCATCTCATCGGCTTTCTTCTGGCCGCGATTCTGAATCCAGTTTACAAATCCCTGAAAGATTTTAAACTTGCCGAGCCAGTTTAAAAAGCGCTTTACGAACATGAGAAGGAACGGAATCGGAATCATGTTGCCTATATAGCAGACAATCATAGACGGTATGAGCGGAAGTCCCAGAATATAAGCCGCTATAAGTCCGCCTCTGAGTTCAAGGATCGGGAGCAGCGATATAAAAAAGACAATGAAGTAGTCCCTGACTACACTGCCGTCCGTTCCGAAGAAATTTACAATCGTGTTGGCGAGAGTTTCAGCCATATATTTCTCCTCTTACTCAACCAGGCCTTTGCTGACAAGGAAATCACGGGCCTCGGTGAGTATTTTTTTATCGTTGTCGAAGCGGAGGCGTTTAAGCGCCGCTTCGTAGGTGAGCCATGAGTAGTCCTCAATCTCACTCTCCTGGATGATGGTGTTTGTGTCATCGGTCCTTGCGACATAGATGTTTACGGTCTTCTCGACTCTGCCCTGAATCTGATACTGGGAAGTGGTCTTGAAGCCGGGGATAATCTCTATGTGAAGTCCGGACTCCTCAAGGACCTCACGCAGAGCGGTGTCCTCGTCCGTTTCACCCTGTTCGACATGACCCTTGGGGAAACTCCAGTGTACGCTGCGCTTGTTCTTGATTACAAGATAGCGGTACTCGTCGTTTATCTTTCTGAAAACGATGGCGCCGCAGGAGCGCTCATAGAGACAGGTTATGTTCTCCGGTTCAAAGAAGGCAAGGGCCTCCGAAATGTCATGTACGATGTATCTCCTGCTCTTCGGAGCGACGAGATAGTAAGTTTCTCCGTTCTTTTCACAGGTGGCGTTGATTCTGCCGTCAAAGGTTGTGACGGGGTGGTCAATGCCGAGTACGAACGCATGAAGCTTTCTGCGTCCGCTTGAGGTAACGAGATCGATATCTCCGTAGTTCAGTTTGTAAATGAGTCCTGCTGAATCTGCTGTACCAATCGGAGTCGTTACCTTTACCCTGACAAACTTGCCAAGCATAATATTAACCTCCGATAGCGCATACGCGCCGTAGACAATTTGGCAATATTATACTATCAATGGCAGTCTCATACAAGAAAAATTTCAGTTATTTTTTGCGCTGTTCAAGATACTCGATAAAGCCGAGGATAAGGGCCTTGCCCTCATCGTCGAGGAAGTCGATTTTCGAGAGGCGCTCCTTTGCCCTCGAGTAGTGGAATTCCATCTTGTCGTGGGCGAATTTGTAGGCGCCGGTCTTATTAAAGATTTCCTGAACGGCCTTTACGCCGTCAATGTCGATGGTGTTGTCGCCGTAGAACTTGTTAAGTTCCGTCAGGGCGTCCTCATCGTTCGCCTTGACATAGGCGTAAAGGAAGGTCTGCTTGTACTCCGCAACATCGGCGCCTACGTCCTTGCCGAGGTCGTCCCAGTCAGCATAGATGCCGAGAAGGTCGTCCTGAATCTGGAACGCGAGACCGGCATCGAGCATGACGTCGGATACGGCCGAGGTCTGTTCGTCCGTGGCACCTGCGAGAATCATACCGAGCACTATGGGACCCATGGTCGTATAGTAAGCGGTCTTGAGTGTTGCGAGGTTTTCTATGACCACAAATGGGTCTGTCGGAATCGGACTCTGTACCGGAATCTGATCCTTGTAACGCTCGGAAAACGGTACGACTACATCCATTATTCCGCCTTCAACGGTCTTTATGACCATCTGATTGTACTGCTTGAGCAGACGGTAGATATTGGGGTTGTCCTCATACTCCTCGAGAAGTTTCTCGTATGCGAGGTAGAGACCGACATAGCCCAGTGCTACCGAGACGCCGGAGACGAAGTCCTTCATGACGTCCGGGCTCTCCTCCAGAACCTTGGCATTGGAGATGTTGAACTCCTTGAAAATACGCACATGGGCGGTCTCTTTGCCGCGCCTTGTGTTGCCGTGGTCTAAAAGATCGTCGTGAATGAGTATTGAAGACTGGAAGATTTCAAGTGTCAGCGCAAGCTGGTCAGCATACTCAATGCCGTATTCGCCGTGCATGATGTAGTAACCCATGTCGGCAAGGACACCGCGAAGCATCTTACCGCCTGAGTTTAAATGTGTGAAATAGGATATCGACTGCGTAAAGCCCTGCGGGGATTCCGCAAGCAGGGCTTTGTTGAAGATATCTATCTTACTGTCAAGACGAGGATAGTTCTCGTCAAGGAAAGCCTTAAAAGTGCTGAGTCCTTCCATATTAGCCTACTCTTTCTCCTTTGACGGCAATCTTACCCATCATGGGAACTTCAATATCACCCTTGCAGAACGCTCCCTCAAAAGTAAGAACTCCCGAGAGATCGCCTATATTGAGCATGGGGACCTGTGCCTTGACTCTGAGTGTGTCGCCGTTTTCCTCGCGTACGTCAACAAGGTTGAGCGCCGGTGTTATGCCGAAGCCCTGCGCATCAATCGTGAATTCGTATCTTCCGTTCTTCTCAGCTATAGTGAGAATCGGGTCCGCCTTGAGGAAAGGCACTGATACATTGAGTTTCCATTTTCCGAGACCTATCATGCTGTTTACTCCTTTCGCTTAGCCGAACAGGCTCATCTGGCTGCTGTCGGGTATGCCGACAAGCGCGCCCAGTTCCTTAAGTCCGGTAACAACCGCGGAGGAAATACCGGATCTGTTCTGGATGTCTTCGACGGAGGTATAAGGTCCGTCTCCGTCATCCTTTGCTTTTTCGAGTGCGGCCGCGGCGGAATCGCCGAGACCTTTTATTGATTTGAAGGCAAGACGGATCTTGCCGTCCTCAATCGTGTATACGGTCGCTCTCGACTTGTAGAGATCGACGGTGAGGAATTCCACGCCGCGGGCCTTCATCTCAAGCAGAACCTGAAGACACATGACTGTGTCTTCATCCTTCTTGTTGAAGTCCTCCTTGGCGCTTATCTCATGTATTCTCGCGACATTTGACTGAGGGTCCGCCATAATGTCGAATGCGGTCACGTCGTCGCCGCGGACGGTCAGGAAAGTCGCGTAATACTCGAGCGGACGATAAAGCTTGAACCACGCGAGACGGAGCGCAGCCATGACATAGGCCGCGGCGTGAGCCTTCGGGAACATATACTTTATCTTGAAGCATGAATCAATATACCACTGCGGGACATCATGATCCTTCATGGCCTTGATATGCTCGTCTGTCATCTTCTCATTGGCCTTGCCCTTCCTGACGATTTCCATAATCTTGAAGGCCATGTTCGGGTCAAGACCATAGTGCATGAGGCCGACCATTATGTTGTCTCGTGTACCGATAACCTCTGAGATGGTGCAGATACCGTTGTGAATGAGTTCCTGCGCATTTCCGAGCCATACATTAGTGCCGTGTGAGAGGCCTGAAATCTGGAGCAGGTCGGAGAAGTTCTTCGGCTTACACTCCATGAGCATGCCGCGTACGAAAGATGTACCCATCTCCGGAATCGAGAGGGTTCCGGTCTCACAGCCGTCTATGTCCTCAGGCGTTATGCCGAGAGGTTCGGGACTCGTGAAGAGTTCGTACAGTTTCGGGTCGCAGACATCTACATCGTCTATGGCGATTCCGGTCATGTCCTCGAGATACTTGTACATGGTCGGAACATCGTGACCGAGGTTGTCGAGTTTCAGGATTGTGTCGTGCAGGAAACGGAAGTCGAAGTGAGTCGTCATCATTCCCTTGCCCTTGTCATCAGCGGGATACTGGACGGCGGTGAAGTCATAGACGTCGTAGTTGTCGGGTACGACAACCATGCCGCCCGGATGCTGACCGGTGGTGCGCTTGACGCCCATACAGCCGTCAACAATTCGCTGTATCTCGGCTGAGTTCGCGACAATGCCCTTGTCCTGATAGTACTTCTTCGCGAAGCCGAAGGCCGTCTTGTCGGCGATTGTCGCGACTGTTCCGGCTTTGAATACGTGGTCCTCGCCGAAGAGTTCTATCGTATACCTGTGTGCCTCCGCCTGATATTCGCCTGAGAAGTTAAGGTCGATATCGGGCGATTTATCACCCTTGAAACCGAGGAAGGTCTCGAAGGGAATGTCATGTCCGTCACGGATAAGCGGAGTGCCGCATTCCGGACAGTCCTTCGGCGGCAGGTCATAACCCGAACCCACTTCGCCGTTTAAGAAGAACTCCGTGTGCTTACACTTGGGGCAGCGGTAGTGAGGCGCAAGCGGGTTGACCTCTGAAATACCTGCCGCCGTCGCAACGAAACTCGAGCCTACGGAACCACGCGAACCTACGTGATAGCCGTGATCCTCGGAATCCTTGACGAGTTTCTGGGCGATAATATAGAGTACGGCAAAGCCGTGTTTTATTATTGAAGTGAGCTCTTTGTCGAGGCGCTCAGAGACATATTCGGGAAGCGGATCTCCATAGAGCTGCTTCGCCTTCGTATAGCAGAGTTCCTCAAGTTCCTGCTCGGCTCCCTCGATTGACGGCGGGAAGTTACCCGCAGGGACGGGTCTTATACTCTCCACCATGTCGGCTATCTTGTTCGGGTTCTCAATAACTACCCTGCGTGCCGTTTCCTCGCCCAGGTAGGAGAACTCCTCAAGCATCTCGCCCGTGGTTTTAAAGTAGAGCGGTGCCTGCATGTCCGCGTCGCGGAACTCCTGGCCGTACATGAGGACCGCTCTGTACTTGGAGTCGCCCGGGTCGAGGAAATGGGCGTCGCCCGTGGCGACGCATAACTTCCCGGCGTCCTCCGCCAGTTTCACGATCTTCCTGTTCATTTCGCGCAGCTGTTCCTCCGAATCATACTTCGGCGGAATCATGACAAGCTGCTTTGTAACCTTGTCCTTCTCGTAGGTCGGACGAAGTTTGAAAGCGTTGTTGCCTATCGGCTGGATTTCCAGATAATCATAGAAATCAACGAGTTCTTTTATACGCTCCTCCGACTCGCCGTTTTCAATCGCCTTATAGAGTTCTCCCGCTTCACAGGCGGTACCGAGAATGAGGCCTTCCCTGTGCGCTATGAGGTCGGACTTCAATGTTACCGGTCTGTAGAAGAAGTGCTCCGTATGGGCCTTTGAGACGAGTTTATAGAGATTCTTAAGGCCTGTGTTGTTGGTGGCCAGAATTATCTGATGGTAGGTGTGACGATGGACATCCGAGGAGTCTCCGATATCCTTTTCCTTAAGCATTGCCTGGATGGCATCCCAGCCCTGAGGCGCGCCTTCACGCACGTCATCATAGACATATGACTCCACACCGTAGATGACCTTTATACCCTTTTTCTCGGCCATGGCAAAGGCCGAAGGATAGCCCTGAAGTACGCCGTGGTCGGTTATGGCGACGGCCCTGTGCCCCCAGTCCGCCGCGCGCGCAACGAGGGCGCCGGCATCCTTCATGGCATCCATGGCCGACATATTGCTGTGCATGTGAAGTTCAACGCGCTTCTCCGGCGCGTCGTCCGTTCTGACAATCTTCTTTACCTCGGCAATGGCTGCAGCCTCTATGACAAACTCACCCTTGTACCTGTCAGATACAATTGCACCGCGTACAATTACGGTGAGATCGTCTTTGAGGCGCTTGCAGAGGGAAGCGACTTCCTGCACCTGCTTTATTATCTTCACGGGATAGGCACCCGTGTCATCCTTTATGTTAAAGGTGATGATCTTGCTTCTGCCGTCCTTGGTGTCCCTTATGTTGAGGCTGAAGATATCGCCCCAGACAACAACAGTGCCGTCATCCCATTCGATTTCAGATATCTTCTTCGGCTTTTTGCCGATTTTGTTTCCGTAGATTACCTTTGCGGTCTCAAGATAAAGCGGTATTCCGGGCTCTATGTGATGGGGTTTTGACTCCTCCTCTTCACGGACGCGCCTCTCCCGCTCCTCGGCGGCTCTTATGTCAGCGGCATCCTGCATCTCCTTGAGCTTGTCAAGAATTTCATCCCTGTCCGCTTCAGCTTTCTCGGGAACGCTCAGATTAACCGTAACTTTTTCGAGGTTCAGGCTCTCCCTGACCGCGTCGGAGAAAACCGAAACAAGCGTATCCGCCTTTTCAAAATGGGCAGCACAGACTGCAGACAGACGCATTTCTCTCGTCTGTCTGTTTATTTTCATGTCGGTTATTTCGGCATACCTGAAACTCTCCGGGTATGTTTCATCCATAACCGATGCAAATAAATCGTCTATCCTTTTCTTCTGAAACTGCGGCACTTTATAACCTCTCTATCTCGGCGAAGAGCTCATCAATAAGCTGCTCTTCGGGAACTTTCTTTATTATTTCGCCCTTTTTAAAGATGAGGCCGCATCCCTTGCCGCCGGCGATGCCTATGTCGGCGTTCTTCGCTTCACCCGGACCGTTTACCGGGCAGCCCATGACGGCAACTCTGATGGGCTTGTGGACGGAGCGCAGGCGCTCCTCGACCTCATTTGCTATGGAGATGAGGTCAATCTGCGTCCTGCCGCAGGTCGGGCAGGAGATAAGCTGCGGCTCATTATCGATAAGATCAAGGCACATGAGTATGTCATGGGCTGCCTTAATCTCCTCTACCGGGTCCGCAGTCAGCGAAACGCGTATGGTATCACCTATGCCGCTGGCAAGAAGCGAACCGATTCCTATAGAAGACTTTATGAGTCCGTTATATGCAGTTCCCGCTTCAGTCACACCGAGATGAAGCGGATAATCACACTCTTGCGCGACAATCAGGTAAGCGCTGATTGTATTTCTGACATCGGACGATTTTATTGAAATTACCGTGTCATGGAAATCACAGGATTCCAGAATCTTAGCGTGGTTCAGAGCGCTCTCGGCCATGGCTTCGGGCGTGGGGCCGTCATACTTCTCGAGAAGTTCCTTCTCGACTGAGCCGGAGTTTACGCCGATTCGTATAGGCACGCCCTTCGCCTTACAGGCGTCAACCACCTTCTCAACGTTTTCACGTGAGCCGATATGTCCGGGATTGATTCTTACTTTATCTATTCCCGCTTCGATTGAAGCGAGGGCTATGCGATAGTCAAAATGTATATCCGCTACAAGCGGGGTCTTGACAGCTTCCTTCAAAGCATGAATGAGTTCAATATCCTCCATGCTTGAGACCGCAATACGTATAATCTGACAGCCTGCGGACTCAAGATCACGGGCCTGCTGAATGTTACCGGCTATATCGCTCGAGATGACATTGAGCATGGACTGAATGACTATGGGGGCACCGCCGCCGATTTTTATTCCTCCAACATCTACCTGCCGGGAGTCTCTTCTGTACCTTTTGAATTCCATATCAGCGCCTCCTAGAAGAATTTTGAAATGTCACTTATGGTGACCACAACCCTAAGGCCCAGCAAAAGGGCC
>JAEEGK010017587.1_pt1 | contig 15567 bp, 16 predicted proteins | sample 8958771 | NCBI WGS metagenome assembly JAEEGK01 (sample SAMN16246547, study PRJNA631951) | gut metagenome | biome: gut microbiome; feature: rumen; material: SC-attached | host: Bos | place: Iran: Karaj | collected 2018-10
GGGGTGTGAAGTATGCCGTATCTAGCACCTGTTTGTTTATCAATATGTAAGATTTCTAACCAAAAATTTTTCATAGCCCATATATTTTATGGGGCTTAGATATTATTTTCAATAAAAGAAAATATATTCTAAAGGTGTAAATAGTAGCTTAAGACCACCCAAACCGCTAAAAGAATTAAGATACAGCCACCTATAATACCGGATATTTCATATTTGCCTTTGAGCAAACGAATAATAAATTTACCAAGGAATAAACCAATCAAAGACATTCCAAATGTAATAACTAAGATAATTGAGACGTGCAACCAGACTGTTACAGTTGTGGACATCTCAGCATGTAACGCCACACCTGCTGCTAATGCATCAATTGCAGTTAAAACAGAATAAAGGATGATATTTCGATATGAGAATACCTTTTCTTCCTTTTCTTCTGGAGGTTTTCTTAAACTGATGATTGATTCAATGAGCATCTTGCCTCCAACAAAGAGAAGTAAGACAAACGCTAGCCATACAACAATAACTGATGCAATATCGCCAGCTTTTTTGCCAGCGACATTCCCAGCAATCACTTCGACTACTTCAACAAGCCAGAAACCAACAAGTGGCATGAACGCTTGCATGAAACCAAATGAGCCAGCAATAAAAAATGATCGACCTTTAGTGATTCCTTTCATTGTTAGGCCGTCAACTAAAGCAACCGAAAAAGCATCCATTGAAAGACCTAAACCTAAGAATATAATTGCAATAATAATTTCTGGAGACATAATTCTAAATAATCAACAAATAAATATAAATATTTAAACACTAACACTTGAATTCAAGATTTTGATTAGCTCTAATGCTATTAAAGAATGATATTTGGTAGGTTATCATAGTTAAAACAACATACAATGCTAAAATCATTGAATTTGCCAACAAATCTTTTGTGGTAAATCTATACTTTGGTTTATCGAGTTCCATTTATCTAATCTCTTCCAAAATAAGTGGAAGAATATCTAATACCTTAATGCTTGAATCTAATTTCTTTTCGATTGTATTTGTCACGACAAGATCATCGACCTTAGCGTCTCTGATTTTGCTAATACAACCTTTAGATAAAACAGCATGAGTTCCACCAACTAATACGGCTTTTGCGCCTTTTTTGTGCAATAATTCACTTGCTGAGCTGATTGTTCCACCAGTATCGATGATGTCATCAATAAGGATACAAACCTTGCCTTTTACTTGTTTTCCATCTATTTCTAAATGCTCTGCGCGGTTTGGTTGAGGACGCACTTTATCAAGAATGACTTTTTGTACTCCATTAAGGGAACTTGCAAGCATATCGGCTCTTGTATTACTACCGTGATCAGGAGAGACAATAACGACATCTTCTTTAGAAATATTATGTTCAGCAAAATATTTCGAATAATAATCAGCAAATAGTTTTGTTGTAGGTTTATTTTTAATTGGGTGTTTAAAGAATGTTTCGATAATAGGATGATGCAAATCAAAACATGTTAAATTGTCATATTCTGCATTATCAATTATGCGAGCCACTACCTCACATGAAACAGGTTCGTTAGTCCAGCTTACTCTTTCTTGTCTAGAATAAGCAAAATATGGCATAAACAATTTTATGGATTTAGCGCCAGAACGTTTTACGGAATCTAATAATAAAAGTAAGCAGAATAATTCTTCATTCACATTCTTTGATGTGGATTGAATGATAATAACGTCTTTATCTTTAACATCAGAAGAGCTCTTAACCATTATTTCGCCATCAGCAAAAGTCTTTTTATAAATTTTGCCTTCTTCGGCATTTAAAGATTTAGCAACTTCTTTAGCGAGTTTCTTGTTACCTGTGATTGAGAATACTATGTAGTTCATACTTATATGTAATATTTTACCGCCATTAACGCGATTTGTTTATTGGTTGCGTATTCATTACCAATGCGTGAATCATCGAATTCGTATCCTTTGCTTTTAACGTATTCGGATAGTTGTTTTGTAGGGAACCATAAACGAAGATCTTTCATATTGAAATCGTAGTCTGGTTCAAATTTGCCAAATGTATAAGGAAGATAATAAAGTTTCTTGCCATTGAAAATAAAATTTTCAGGATGGAAATCAATTCTTAGTTTTTCTCTTCTCATATACCATTCTGTTAAGAATAAATTCTTATAGATTTCTTCGTTTGTAATATCTTCTTTAAGAAGGGAAGCAAATACTGTTTCACCTTCGATAAAATCAACAACACTGATTAAAAGGTTTTTATCAAATAAATAACACTTTGGAATATCCATAGCAGTTATCTTTAAACGACGATAATGTTCAACAAATGAATTGAAAGAATCCTTATTGTCATACTTCTTTAAGAAATAGATTTTATCTTTTCTTTGGACTTTAAAAGAGTGCTCGCCGAGTTTCTCTAGCACTTCAAATTCTTTTCTTTTGATTTCAATAATTTCTTTCATTGAGATTATTATATGTTATTCCTAAGAAATAAAAACATTTTTCTTTAAAAGAAACTATAATATGAAAGTCGAGGTTAGCTTATGGCAAAGATTGATAAATTTATAAAATACGCAAAGATTGATACACAATCTAATGACAAAACAGGAACTACTCCATCAACCGAAAAGCAAAAGAATCTTTCTCGTGTTTTAGTTGATGAATTAAAGAAATTAGGACTTTCTGATGCGTACATGGATGAATATGGCATCGTTTATGCTCACCTCAAAGGTGAAGGCGATAAAATCGGCTTAAACGCCCATATCGATACCGCTTTAGAAGTCACTGGTGAAGGAGTTAATCCACAAATACATAAAAACTATAATGGCGAAGATATTGTCTTAAATGATAAATACACATTTTCACCAAAACAATTTCCTATTTTAAATAGATTTAAGGGTTGTGATTTAGTCACAACAGATGGAAATACATTACTTGGTGCTGATGATAAAGCAGGAATCGCAATTATCATGAATGCACTTGAATACTTCCACGACCATCCTGAAGTAAAACACCACAACATTTGTGTCGCATTTACCGTTGATGAAGAAATCGGAGAAGGCGCAAAGCATTTCTCATTAGAAAAAATGGGTGCAGATTATGCTTTCACAGTTGACGGTGCTGATATTGAAAATGTTGATTATGAAAACTTCAATGCACAAGGTGTGGAAATAGATATTCAAGGTGTAAGCGTCCACCCAGGTGAAGGAAAAGGTAAGTTGATTAATGCTATATTGGTGTTAAATGAATTGATTAATTTAATGCCTAAAAATGACACACCTTTTGAGGCGGGTGAAGACGATGGTTATTGGCATATGAATGATGTTAATGGATCATCTGATAGAATCCACGCTGAGCTCATTTTAAGGGATTTTTGCAGGGAAAAGCTCGTAAAACGCGATGAAATTATTTTAAACAACGCAAAAGCGCTTATGGACAAATATCCTGGTATTAACATTGAAGTTTCAATTAGAGAGCAATACGAAAACATGAAACCATATGTCGATAAAAATCCAAAACCAGTTGAATTAGCAAAAGCTGCTTTAAGGAAAAACGGTATTGAACCAGTATCCACAAAAATTAGAGGAGGAACTGATGGAGCAACGTTTTCCAAAATGGGACTTGTCACTCCTAACTTAGGTACTGGAAGTTACAACCACCATGGTCGTTTCGAATTCTTAGTCATTCAACAATTTGAAAAGATGATCGATGTTGTCATTGATATATTGAAGATATAAAAATAAAACCGCTGGGACGAACCTAGCGGCTTTATTTTATTTTGTAATGAGAATTATTCAGCTTCTTTAGCTTCTTGTTTTTTGCCCATGAATAATTTCCACACTAATCCTGCTAAAGCAGCACCAATGAATGGAGCAACAACGGCTGGAACTAACATTAAGGCTTTATCACCAACGTTCTTTCCATCAAACATAGAAACTACAAGTGCGGATAAACCTCTGGCTGGGTTAACTGATGTTCCTGTTAGTGGAATACCAACTAAGTGGATACCGAATAAAGCAACACCGATTAATAATCCTGCTAAGCCACCCCATTCTTTCTTAGATGTTGCACCAAGAACTAAAAGGATGAAGAGGAATGTTAAAACGATTTCTGCTAAAACAGTTAAACCTAAACCAGCAAATGTCGCGGCATTACCTTCTAAATGAGCGTTAGCAATAACAGCTTGTAAAGCTGAACCAACACCATTTGCCCCTGTTCCTCTGCTTAAACCTAAGAAGATTAAAGCTAAGATACCGCTTCCTGCAAATGCACCAAGAACTTGTGCTAAGCAATATAATGCGAATTCTTTCCAAGAGATATCACCACGGATTGCCATTGCTAAAGAGACGGCTGGGTTTGCATGACCACCAGAAACTTGGCCAACTGTATAGGCTAAGACAATGATGGAAACACCAAATGCAGCAGCTGTAGCAACGATACCTGCGTTATCTGCACATCCAACACCAATTGCGACACCGCAACCGACAAGGACAAGAATCATTGTAGCAACAAATTCAGCAGCTAGTTTTTTCAACATATAAATTCTCCTTTCCCCCAAAATTATAACATTCAAAACTATTGAAAAATGTTATTTATGTTTCGTTGTTACTAATTAACATTTATGTAAATTAGTCCACTTTGACAAACATGTCTTTGCCTACACCACAAACTGGGCAAACAAAATCATCTGGTAATTCATCTTCTTCAGTTTCGTAGACATAACCACAAACTGTGCATTGAAAATGATGAAGTTTCTTTTCTTCCATGCTTGTTCCTCCTAAATATGATTGTCGTAATATATTTTAAAATAAATACTTTGATAATTGGATAGTGTAATTACATTACCGCTAGGATCAACCTCAGTAGGTGTATCATCATAAGTAATTGTGCCTTGAGTTTGACTAAAGGTTTTTAAGTACCAGTCATTAATAGAGTTTCCTAAATCATAAAGGAACATTTTACCTTTCCAATGATTATAGATATATCTATAGTTTGTTCTTATTTTATCATTAATCATCGCAGCAACTTCTTTATAATCATTTTCATTATCAGTTAATGTTGTGATGTTAATGATGCTGCTAATTGTGTTGTAGTAAGCAGAATATCTTAATAAAGGATCATCACTCGTGGATAAAAGATAGAATGACAACAATTGAGTGTCATCTTCTCTCATAACACCAATGGAGTGGCATAATTCATGGGTAATACAGAAAGGTAATTCAGCGTTTGTGCTAAAGGTGTTGTAATTTGCTTCGCCAAGAACACCATAATAAACACCCACTATTCCTACTGTGGTAAATAAACCTGAAGTCCCTAATGCTTTAGGATGGGCAACTGTCTTACTGAAATAGTCATTATTTAACTTATTGAATTCTAATCTAACTTTAGCAACCATGTCCTCATATGAATAAGGCATCTTTAATTCACCTTTTTCGTCGATTCCAAGCTCATTAACGCAATTGTTATAATCTTCCACAAAATATGTCGCAATGTCTCTGAAATCTTCTTTTTTGATTTCTCCCTTATATCCTTCAATTGGAAGAGATGCACGTGTATAGGCAAAGCCTACACTTGCGTTATACATAGTGACTGAACCAACGATAATTAAAGTGACCATTAACGCTCTATGAACAAAAGGCCATACTTTCTTATTACCTAAGAATGAGAAACCCCATCCAAGAAAGAAAACGCATGAACAAAGAACAATAATAAAACTGGTTTCGGTTAAACTGAATGGAAATAGTTTATTAAAATCAGACATGGCTTTGGTATATTGTCTGCCAAATCCTCTAGTCCATGCTTCCGCAACCTGAACATTCTTTTGTAAAACTGACATGACAATTAGAAAAGCAATCATCAAAGTCAAAATGAAAGTCATGATAAGAAACGGAATATGATTCTTTATGAATTTTTTCATAAATTAAGTGTAAAACAAATGAATTATTAATTGAACAATTATATTGAAAATAATAATCTAAAAATAGTCAGGTAACATATTATGAAAAGAAACATAATCTTAGATTGCGATCCAGGTCACGATGATGCTGTGGCTATTTTATTAGCAGGTAAAAATCCAAACATTAATTTATTAGGTATCAGCGTTGTTGCGGGCAATCAAACAATTGAAAAAACAGCAAGAAATGCATTGAACGTTGCCACATATTTGGGTATCAATGTTCCAATTTCTATTGGATGTGAATTCCCAATGGTTAGAGAAAGAGTCATTTGCGCTGCTATCCATGGTGAAAGCGGATTAGATGGTTTTGAATTTCCAAATTATGGGGATAAATTCGACAAAAGACATGGTGTTCAATTAATAATTGATTCAGTCATGAATAATGACAAAGTTACTATTGTCGCAACCGGGCCATTAACCAATGTCGCTATGGCCATAAAAATGGAACCTAGAATCTTAAAAAGATTAGATGAAATTATCATCATGGGCGGATCCGTTGATAACGGCAACACATCTCCTGCTGCTGAATTCAATATTATGTGTGACCCAGAAGCCGCTCACGTGGTGTTTTCTAGTGGCGTTACAGTAAGAATGGTTGGTTTAAATGTCACAAGAAAAGTAATTGTTACTGATGAAATCGTATCAAGAATGGAAAAGATTAACAATAAAGCTAGTGACATGTTCGTGAAACTAATGAGAGTCTTTAATGAAAATCAAAGAAAAACATTTGGCGTTAAAGCGGGTCCTCTTCATGATCCCGCCACTATCGCATCCATTATTGATGAATCATTAATCAAATGGCAAAAAATGAATGTTGTTATAGATATATCTCATGGACCAAGTTATGGAAGAACGAACTGCGATGTCTTTGACTATTTACAAGCACCACAAAATGCTTATGTAGCCATGGATATTGATGTTGATAAATATTGGGACATTATTGAAAAAGGTATTAGGGCATATTAATGAAAAGAGTTTTAGTCATCGGCAGTATCAGCATTGATAATGTCACATATACATCTGTTTTACCTGAACCAGGCACCACTGTTTATGGTGAATCCTTTTTGTCAAACATTGGAGGCAAAGGTGCTAATCAAGCTTGTGCCATTCACTTCTTAAATGGAGATGTCGAATTTTATGGTGCTGTCGGCAATGACGACAACGGAAAAAGAGTGCAAAACTTCCTAAAAAGCGTAGGTTTGCGGGCAAATTTAAAGATTTCTAAGCAAAATACCGGTGTCGCAAGCATAACAATTGAAACACAAAACGCCGAGAATAGAATTGTCATTGTTCCGGGTTCAAATATGGATATAACTAGAGAAGATGTTGACCAGATTGACTTCTCTAAATTTGATTTCTTATTACTCCAACTTGAAAATCCAGTGGACACAATTTGTTACGCTATGAAAAAGGCTAAAGAACATGGCTTAACCGTGGTCTTAAACCCTGCTCCATATCACGAAGTTCCTTCTAGTGCTTTTAATGATATAGATTTCTTTATTCCTAACGAACACGAATTGGAATACTTTACACCAAATGTTAAAGGTGGTTTTGAAGAACGCGCAAAATACTTAATTCAACAAGGCATTAAACGAGTAATCGTTACTCTTGGTGAAAAGGGTAGTTTATATGTTGATAAAGAAAAATCTTTTACAGTCGCACCGCACAAAGTGAATGCGATTGATACAACAGGTGCTGGTGATAGTTACTGTGGTGCTTTCGTAACTGCTTTAAGCGAAGGAAAGTCTATAAAAGAAGCAATGGAATTTGCTAGCAAAGTATCTTCAATCGCAGTCACGAAAAAAGGAGCGATTGCGTCGCTCCCTCATCGTTCAGAAATCAAATAACTTATTCTTGTTGGACTTCTGGTTTTTCTCTATTCAAAGTAATTAAACCAAAGATAGATCCAACAATAGCAGCTGGGCTATCTAAGATAGCACTTAATACGATAACGGTAATATAGTTCTTCTTGTTACCGTTTTCTCTTGTATTGAATGTAATCTTCGCAGCAATTTCAGATAAGATTCCACATCCAATAAACATGAAACCAACCAAGATATAAACTCCGGCAACTACGTTGAATGTAATTGCGAGTGTTTCTTCTGCCATTGCTTCGTCGTAATTGATTCCCATCCAGTTATAACCAAAGGCAAAGAATGCGATTGAAGCGACGAAGAAATAAAGTGCCGCCATAAAGAACACAATGCCATTAATGATGTGGAATACACCGCCAATGGTTAATAAGATATTTGATGCTTTTTTCATTTGTTATTTTTCCTCTTTTCTGCGGAGCGTTTGTCGGAAATAATTCTCATTTCCTTTTCAGTAATAACTTTCACTCCGTTTTCATTCGCCCATTTGACGCATCCTTGTAGAACAAGTTTTAAGAATGGTCTCGGGACTTTTACTATAGTCTTTAAAGCATCATCTGTAAAGACTACATCAGTATTTAATCTAGATGCAGCGTATCTTAACGAAGACAAATCTATCTCACGATTAGGAATTCCGATGGCATCAGGCTTTTTGTAGTCACTGCACCAGAAATCTTTGCTGTCTCTATAACCCCAGTTTGTTGGTAATGGGCAGAAATTGCGCCTTGTAGCGCCGTTTATCAAAGCATCGTAATATTTGTCTTTGAGCAAAATATGGTCGATTCTAAGAATGAAATGAGCGCCATATTTAGAAGTAATACCATTGAAGTTGTGATATGGTCCTTCATATTCTTCTTGGACTTTATCATTTTGTGCATTATCGAGTTCTTTTACCCATGTACATTCAAATACTTGGATTGCTTCTTTTAGAACTTTTGGATATTTCTCTTCTGGATGTTGTTCTTGTGATAGCCCATCCACTGGTGTGAAACGGAAGTTTTTCATCTTTTCTTCTGGTGTATCACCAGGGAAACCACAATCAACATGTTGTTGGAAATTTTTCTTAGAATAAGGCAAGAAGTTAATTGTGCATTTTCCGTGTCTTAAAATGCCTTTCGCGGTGTTAGATGTATTTCTACATTCAAGCACCATCGCATAGTATTCTTTACCTGCAATATAGTATGGGAAGATTAATGAATATGCCCCATAACTTGTTAATGATCCATCTTCGTTAAGTGTGCCAATAAGAGTTAAAGGCATAGGAAAAAATGAAGATGATTGATAGAAATTATCTTTGATAATAATTTCCTTAAAGTCTTTGTCCATAAAATACCCCCTAGAATCTATGTACAACTACGATAATTGTGTCTGGTTTAATAACTAGTTTTTCTTTTTTTCTAATGTGATTGTTAAATAACAAAATGTTAGTGAAATCGTATTCTGCTTCTTCAGGCGTATCGCTTAAAGTAAGCGCGTTGCCAATATTAGAAACCATCTTTGTGGCGAGATTAACCGCGCCACCAACTGCGCCTGTAACCACGCCTGTAACGGAATCAAAAATATTCTTTTGTTCTTTTTCACCAATTAAGCCAATTGGTAAATATTCATGATTACTACCTTCATATAAGGCATTAACGAATTCCGCTCTTGAAGTGAATTCAACAGGTTCTTTTTCGTTAATTAATTCTTTGGCTAAGCGAATCTCGAATGCTGCGCTTGAAGTTTCGTTTGGTAGTACCAAATCCTCATAGAAGTTATGAGATTCTGGATGGCATAACAATTGTGTTAGATAAATAGCCACCATTTGGTTAGCAATAATAACACCTGTAATATTCAAACTCTCTAAAGAGAACTTATTAGATGGATCAAAGATTTCCGCGAAAACTTCGATACCCTTACATAATTCTTTATTAGCTTTGATTTTGATTAAAGTTAAGAAGACATTGCTATCCATATTTTCCTCAGTGGCGTTGTTATCGCTGAGAATAAGGATTTTCTTTTGCCCTTTTTCGCTTTGTAATTTAGAAAGTGTTTCTTCGACATTAACGTCGTAAGGAAGAATTAAAAGATTAATCTTTCCTTCATCTAATTCGTTATGTCTTTCAACCGCTTCTCTAATCGCGTTACTTCTTTCGTTTTGTCCAATTACGCATAATGTGAATGAATTCTTGATAAGGTTTTTCTTATAAGAAACTGTCTTTGTGTATTTTTTGCGTAAAAGAGCGCGTCTAATCGAAAATTCATTTTTCCCTGAAAGATAAAGTAAATCTTTATCATTTGTGTCAGAAACAGGATATCTGAACGCTGGTAAGCAATTAGAATATCTTTCTAAAGCTTCACTCACAGAATATGGTTTATCAATTGCGTAGAATGAACCATTTTTGAATGAGAGAAGTGAATAATACAAACTTGAATAATTAACATTAACTGCGGTCTTGGCTAAAACATGACCAACGACTGTGTTTCTAGAGAAAATAGAAATATGTGCTTTTCCTAAGTCTGAAGAAGCAAGCATCAAATCATGAATATTCTTAGTTACTTCTGGATCATCAGTTTCAATAACAATATTAGATGTCTTAGTAATAGATAAAACAGTCATTAAAATCTTGAATGACGCAGAGTCATTTTGTTTTGCTTCGTTGAGCCAAGAAGAAGCGCCTAAAATTGCGATTGATTCCGCTTTATCGATATTGATTTCTTTTAAGGCTTTTCTACTAGAAGCATCACCTTGTTTAACGAATAATTTGAGATGCTTTTTAGATGTACCTGTTTCAAGAAACAGATTATCGATTTCTTCTTGGATTTCATCTCTATTTTTATTAGATAAAATGACAATAGTTTTATTGCCATGCATGAATGATAATTCTCTAACAAGATTAGCACCCACTGCAGACCATTCTAGAATAACGTAATGGTGTTTGATTTTGATTTTTCCAATATTATGGATTCTTTTATCAAACATACTTTGAAGAATGGATGTTGCTAAACCAATTAATGCACCGGTGAAGGTAATCATTTGAAGGACTGATAAAACGACCTTCATAATAATGATTCCAATTGGAGCTTGATCGTAAATACCACCTGTATTCATTGTGAAGACAACGCAGTATTCTAAATTCTTAAAGTAGGAACTTAATGTAAATTCCATTAATGGTTGTCCATCAACAATTGTGCTATGCATGATATAGGTCATGATTAAAGCGGCAATGCCGATGAGTATTACGTTATAAATAATCAAAAGATTAAATATGACGAAATATGGATGTGAGTAATAGAAAAGTTTTAAACGATTTGGTTGTTTTCTTCTTTTCATAACCAAAACCCTCCCCTTAGATCTTTTCAATCAATTTCCATTTACTAACAATTTCTTTAACTTCTAATTTTGCAGTTTTTTCATCAATCTTATTTGATAAGAAATCATGAATTAATCTAGCGATATGCTTTGCATCTTCTTCTGTACAGCCACGTGTTGTAACCGCAGCAAAACCAATACGTAAACCAGATGTTTTATTTGGTTTAAGTGTATCGTTAGGAATCATATTTTTATTTGTGGTGACATTAATGAACTCAAGTTTCTTTTGTGCTTCTAAACCATTAATGCCAAATGAATCTAAAACGTTAAGTAAGAATAAGTGATTGTCTGTATCAGAAACGATATCACCGAGTCTTGCGAATTCATCGCGGCAGGCCTTGTTATTCTTAATTAATTGTTTAACGTATTTTTTGAAATCATCACTTAATGCTTCTTTGAAGCAAACTGCCTTTGCGGCGATAATGTGTAATAATGGTCCGCCTTGATAATATGGGAAGACCGCACTATTGATTCGTTTGATTAATTCTTCACTGTTTGTGAGAATAAGACCACCACGTGGGCCTCTTAAAGTTTTATGAGTTGTGGAGGTAACGATGTCAGCGTATGGAACTGGATTCATGTGCTCGCCAGCAGCAATTAAGCCAGCAATATGAGCCATATCAACCATGAAATAAGCGCCAACTTCTTTAGCGATTTCGCTAATGCGTTTGAAATCAATCGCATATGGATATGCACTATAGCCTGCTAAGATAACATTTGGTTTTTCTTGCAAAGCAAGTTCACGAATTCCATCGTAATTTAAATGTCCTGTTGAATCTAATGGATAAAATACGAAATCGTAATTATGAGATGAGAAAGAAACTGGTGAACCATGTGTAAGGTGACCACCATCATTTAAAACTAAAGATAAAATCTTTCCACCTTCTGGTAATAAAGCTCTATATGCCGCAGCATTTGCTTGAGAACCACTATGTGGTTGAACGTTAGCGTATTTGCTGCCAAATAATTCGCATGCTCTAGCAATAGCTAGTTCTTCAATTTGGTCAACGAATTCACATCCGCCATAATAACGCTTATGTGGATAGCCTTCCGCGTATTTATTTGTAAGAATTGTTGCGCACATTTTTCTTACTTCTTTACTCGCATAGTTTTCACTAGCGATGAGTTCAACGCCAATATTTTGACGTTTTGTTTCTTTTCTAATTAATCGATTTAATACTTGATCCATAGATCGCCCCTCCTAATAATTCTTATACACTCTTGTCTCGTATGGTTTTAGCATATCGGAGTGTTTAACATAGTTACTTATAGTAATTTCAAATTTGTCCAATCCCTGAATCTTAGGTAATTTGACTTCTTTATTTGTGAAATTACTGACGATGATTATCTCTTTATCGTCTAATTTACGTTTATAAGCAAATATCTTACTATTTGATTTTAATAAATCAATATATTCTCCATTTTTTATTACTTCATTGCCTTTTCTAAACTCGATTAGCTTTTGATAGAAGTGATAAATAGAATCTTTGTATTCAATGCTTTCTTTAACATTGATACAGCATTTATTTTTATTAACTTTTAGCCATGGTTCTACATTTGAGAAACCTGCGTATTCGCTATCATCCCATTGCATAGGTGTTCTAGCGTTATCTCTACTCACTTGTAACATATTCTTTTTTACATATGGTTTTAAGATTTTTACTTTGTTAGCTAGTGCGTTAATATTGTGTGCTTCAACATCTTTGATATCTTCAATTGATTTGAAATCGCCATTCGTCATGCCAATCTCTTGACCCTGATAAATGAACGGCGTTCCTTGTAAGAAGAAATAGGTTGCGCCTAACATACAAGCAGATTCAATTCGATACTTAGTATCGTCAGTGCCGAATCTTCCTATACTTCTTCTTTGGTCATGGTTTTCAATAAATAAGGAATTCCATCCTTTTCCAAATAAACCGTGCTGCCATTTTTCAACAACTTTCTTTAAACGTTTGAGTTTGAATTTGCGTACAAAGTATTTCACTCCCATGTAATTATCAACATCAGTGTGATCGAAGTTGAATATCATTGAGAGTTCTTGTCTTTCTGGTTCCACAAGTTTCTTGGCGTCATCAAGCGTGGATAAAACTGTTTCACCAACAGTCATACAATCATAGTTTTGATAGACATCGGTATATAACTCGTGAAGGTATTCGTGTAGTCTTGGACCATTAACGTAATATTTCTTACCAGCTAGAGCAATTGTTGGACCAACATTTTTGAATCTTTGGTCTTTGGATATTAGTGTAATAACATCGCATCTAAAACCATCGACACCCATATCTAACCAGTAGCGGAGAATATCTTTAACTTCTTCTCTTACTTTTGGATTTTCCCAATTCAAATCTGGTTGTCCTTTTGCGAATAAATGGAGGTAGTAATCTTCACTATCGCCAATGCGTTCCCACGCCTTTTCACCAAAGAAACCTGACCAGTTATTTGGAGGTTTTTTGCCGTTTTTGCGGCCTTTTTTAATAATATAGTAGTCTCTATATGGTGATTTTGGGTCATTAATTGCGGACTTAAACCATTCATGTTCACTAGATGTATGATTGACCACTAAATCCATGATTAAACGGATGCCGCGTTTGTGCATTCCATCTAACATCTTTTTGAAATCATCTAATGTTCCGAATGGTTTATAAATATCGCGATAGTTTGAAATATCATATCCATTATCTTCTTGTGGAGATTCATAAACAGGCGATAACCAAACACAATTGACACCAAGGTCTTTTAAATAATCAAGTTTGGAAATAATACCAGGAATATCTCCTAGACCATCACCGTTTCCATCGCAAAAAGAACGAGGATAGATTTGATAGATTACTGCATCTTTATACCAATTAGTTTGTTTCATCTGCTTTTACCACATATAATCTGGATCCAAAATCTTCTAAAACTCTCACTCCATCATTGAGACCTGAAGAGGACCACTCTGGGTTTAATATAATGCCTTTGTTGTTTAAAACACTTCCATAAACAACATAAGATTCTTTTTCGTATGGAATAGTCATTTTCTTTGAAAGAACATTAACAAGCCATCCATTAGGATTGAGATGGATTGGTGTGAGCATATTAATTAATCCACCGAATTCTTTAATATTGTGTTCCAACGCCACAACACCAACTGTGTATTTTTGCTCGTCTAAAAGACCATTCGCATTAAGAATAGTTTCTGGTGCATGCGTTAATTGAAGAACGTTGAAATGACCGATAATGCTTGTTTTCTTATCTTTAGATAAAACTTGCCATTTATGGAAGTTATCTGTATAAGCATCTAGTTCATAAAAATCACCAAATTGGAAATATTCACGATTAGCTTTATACACTTCAATAAGTTGTTTGCATTTCTTCTTCTCTAATTTGTCTAACTCATTAAACAACAACTCAAAACCTAGGACACCAAACATTGCGACGTTAAATCTTGTTTCAATTGGTGTTCTTCTAAGAAGTTGATGAGAAGGCGAACAAGATACGTGAGCAGAAACAGTACTTTGCGGATAGCCAAGATAGTATCCACTTTGAATGGTGATTCTTTCGTGAGCATCTGTATCATCGCTTGCCCATATTTGTGGGAAGTATGAAAGAATACCTAAATCAAATCTATTTCCACCACTTGCGCATCCTTCAAAAAGGACATTTGGAAACATCTTAGTTAATTCTCTTAAAACACGATATAAACCAAGCATGTATCTATGATAGAATTCGCCAGGTTCATAATCGCTAAAAGTAATGTCAGAGATGTTTCTATTCATATCCCATTTAACGAATTCAATTTGTGCGGAATTTAATATTCCAGAAACGGAATTAATCAAATAATCTTGAACTTCTTTCTTTGAAAGATCGAGTATTAATTCGTGTCTTCCAAGAGATGGTTCGCGATCCACACATTTCACCGCCCAATCAGGGTGAGCGCGGTAACAATCGGAATCTGGATTAACTGATTCAGGTTCAAACCAAAGACCGAATTTCATACCTTTTTTATGTATTTTCTTACTAAGACTTGCAAGGCCGCCAGGCAACTTTTTCTTATTGACGTTATAGTCACCTAAACCTGCAGTATCAGAATTTCTTGCGCCAAACCATCCATCATCTAAAACAAATAGTTCAGCACCATATTTTTTTGCATCGTTTGCTAAGGCCAATAATTTAGATTCAGTGAATTTAAAATATGTGCCTTCCCAGTTATTAATAACCACTGGTCTTATCGTGTTATTCCACTGGGATGGAATGACATGGTTATTCGTAAAATGGTGCATATTAAGGCGAGCACCATTAATTCCTTTATCGGAATATGTTAACACCGCGTATGGTGTTTCAAACTTTTCGCCTTGTTTTAACTTATAGTCAAAACAGAATGGATTAATGCCTGCTTATACACGAACTAATCC
>JAEEGK010017588.1_pt1 | contig 15566 bp, 10 predicted proteins | sample 8958771 | NCBI WGS metagenome assembly JAEEGK01 (sample SAMN16246547, study PRJNA631951) | gut metagenome | biome: gut microbiome; feature: rumen; material: SC-attached | host: Bos | place: Iran: Karaj | collected 2018-10
GTTCTTCCTTTTAAGATTTCTGCGGCCGTTCTTAAGTCATCTATGCGTCCGTTTGTACATGAACCGATAACAACCTGATCGATCTTTATTTTTTCATCGATCTCGTCTATGGTCTTTGTATTCTCGGGAAGATGAGGAAAAGCGATGGTAGGTCTGAGTGTCGAAAGATCGATCGTATACTCTTCGTCGTACTCGGCATCCTCATCCGCCTCGTATATTTTAAAATCACGTTTGGAATGTTCTTTCATGTAAGCGATCGCCAGATCGTCTACAGGGAAAATACCGTTTTTAGCACCTGCCTCAATCGCCATATTGGCAACGGTAAATCTGTCATCCATCGTCAGGTTTTTAATGCCTTCACCGACAAATTCCATCGACTTGTAAAGTGCGCCGTCAACACCGATCATCCCGATAATGTGAAGGATAAGATCTTTACCCGAAATATACTTCGACGGTTTTCCGACAATATTGAACTTTATTGCGGAAGGTACTTTAAACCACGCCTTTCCCGTTGCCATTCCGGCAGCCATGTCCGTGCTTCCGACACCCGTGGAAAAGGCTCCCAGAGCCCCGTAGGTGCAGGTATGCGAATCGGCGCCTATTATAACGTCTCCGGCAACAGTAAGGCCCTTTTCGGGCAAAAGAGCATGCTCTATTCCCATTCGTCCGACTTCAAAATAATTGGTGATCTTATTCTTTAACGCAAATTCTCTTACGCACTTGCAATGTTCCGCACTTTTAATATCCTTGTTGGGAACAAAGTGATCGGGAACAAGTGCGATCTTGTCTTTATCAAAGATCTCGGAAAGATTCATCTTTTCCATCTCTTTGATCGCAACGGGGCTCGTAATATCGTTTCCCAGAACAAGATCGAGATCCGCCTCGATAAGCTGACCTGCGACAACACTGTCAAGGCCCGCATGAGCGGCAAGTATCTTCTGAGTCATTGTCATAGCCATGTTTACTGTCCTCCTAATCAGTCTCCTTCAAAAAGCGGAGTTGAAAAATATCTTTCAGCGGTATCGGGCAAAACGGTTACAACAGTCTTGCCGCTTCCGAGTTTCATTGCCAGCTTTATAGCTGCGGCAACGTTTGTACCCGACGAAATACCGCACATCAGGCCCTCTTTCTTGGCCAGATCCTTTGCGGTGTTTATAGCTTCTTCATCGGTAACTATATAAATATCATCATATATTTCCAGATCAAGATTTTTCGGAACTATACCGTCTCCTATTCCCATCTGAAGATGAGTCCCTATGTTTCCGCCTGCAAGAATGGCGGCATTTTCGGGTTCAACGGCCCAAATCACGATATTGGGATTTTGAGCTTTCAAAGTCTGCCCTATTCCCGATATCGTTCCTCCCGTTCCTATTCCCGAACAAAATCCGTCTATGGGACCGGCAACCTGTTCAAGTATCTCAAGTCCTGTATGATGTTTATGTACCAAGGGATTATTGGGATTTTCAAACTGCTGAGGAATATAAACCCGCTTATCATTAACCGCCATATCAAGTGCGGTCTTAAGACATTTGTCCATACACTCGCCAATGTTTCCCTCATCTTTTATAAGAATGACTTCTGCACCGTAATGCTTTACGAGCATTCTTCTTTCTTCGCTGACGGAATCGGGCATGATAATGATTGTTTTATATCCCATGACCGCTCCGCAAAGAGCCAGCCCTATGCCCTGATTGCCGCTCGTAGGTTCAACTATTATCGTGTCATCCTTAACCTCACCGGCATCTATAGCCTTTTTAAGCATATTGTATGCCGTTCTGGTTTTAATGGATCCACCGACATTAAGGCCTTCGTATTTGACAAGTACATCGGCAGCTCCTTTGGGTACCATTCTATCACTTAATTTAACCATCGGAGTATGTCCGATGGCTTCCAAAATGTTCTCGTATACCATTTGAAAAAAATAAGGGGACCGCAAAGGTCCCCTTGCCCTTCATTAATTGTTTATAAGCTTGTCTTCTTCGTTATTCCAGCTGTAAAGCTTTCTGACTTCCTCACCGATCTTCTCAGCGGGATGCTCGCTTGCAAGCTTTCTCATTGCCTTGAAGTGAACCTGCTTTCCTGCGGGGCTCATATCAAGAAGGAATTCCTTGGCAAAAGAACCGTCCTGAATGTCGGAAAGGATCTTCTTCATAGCCTTCTTGGTATCCTCGGTAATGATCTTGGGTCCTGTGATATAATCACCGTATTCTGCTGTATTGGAAATGGAGTATCTCATTCCCGCGAAACCTGACTGATAAATAAGGTCTACAATAAGCTTCATCTCATGAATACATTCAAAGTAAGCATTTCTGGGATCGTAACCTGCTTCAACAAGTGTTTCAAAGCCTGCCTGCATAAGTGCGCAAACGCCGCCGCAAAGAACAGCCTGCTCACCAAAGAGGTCAGTCTCAGTCTCGGTTCTGAAGGTAGTCTCCAAAACGCCTGCTCTTGCTCCGCCGATACCGAGTGCATACGCAAGTGCAAGATCCTGTGCCTTTCCGGTAGCGTCCTGATGAACTGCGATAAGACAAGGAACACCCTTACCTGCCTGATATTCCGAACGTACGGTATGACCGGGTCCCTTGGGAGCGATCATGGTAACGTCTACAAACTTGGGAGGATTGATACATCCGAAATGGATGTTAAATCCGTGTGCGAACATGAGCATATTACCTTCTTCAAGGTTGGGCTCAATATCGTTCTTATATAGATCAGCCTGCTTCTCATCGTTAATAAGAATCATAATGATGTCAGCCTTCTTTGCAGCTTCTGCTGCCGTGAAAACTTCAAATCCCTGCTTTACGGCTTTGTCCCATGATTTAGATCCTTCATAAAGACCGATGATAACATGACATCCCGAATCCTTAAGGTTAAGGGCATGCGCATGTCCCTGGCTGCCGTAGCCGATGATAGCGATTGTTTTTCCCTGTAAAAGATCAAGGTTACAATCCTGCTGATAGAAAATCTTTGCCATTTTTGGTTCCTCCTAAAAAATGATTAAAAATATATTTATCTTACGTATTTTATTACGGAAGGTAAGTAACGTTCTCAATACCTCTTCCAAGACCTGCGATACCCGTTCTGGCAAGCTCGAGTATCTCATATCCTTCAAGAAGTCCTAAAAATGCGTCGATCTTTTCCTGATCGCCGGTAAGTTCGATGATAAGTGTCTTGGGACCCACATCGATTATATTTGCGCGGAAAATATCTGCCATGGCAATAACGCCCTGTCTGTTGGCGGCCTCAGCCTTAACTTTGATGAGCGCAAGTTCTCTGTATACGGATTTTCCGGGTTCCAGCACTTTTATGTCTTTAACGTCGATAAGCTTAGCCACCTGTTTCTCGATCTGTTCAAGAACATCGGCATCTCCCGAGGCAACTATGGTGATCCTGGTATATTTTGGATCGGCGGTTACGCCTGCGGTAATGCTCTCAATATTATATCCGCGTCTTGAAAAAAGACCCGAAATACGGCTAAGTACACCTGATGTATTGTCTACAATGAGCTGAAATACTTTCTTTTGCATAAATATACCTCTTTTTATACGCTTGTATCATTGTATACATAGCATATCTAAAAGTCAACAAAAATACTTTACTTCGCTAATTCGAAAAATCATGCTTCCGTATCGTTGCATTTGGGAAGTGCGAGCGTTCCGGTACGTGCGACTTCAACAACGGGTATCCCGGATAGCATAGATCTGAATACAGCGATCTTTTCGGGCGTGTCGCATATCTGCATCATGATATGGTTTTTGGACATGTCCACTATCTCGGCGGAACATATCTCACATATCTCAAGTATGTCTTTACGGTTATTCTTGTTGTATTTGACTTTTATGAGCATCATTTCCCTTGAGATCGACTGCTCTTCCATAAAAGTCTTTACTTTGATTACATCAAGTTTCTTATTTAATTGCTTTTCGATTTGTTCAAGCGTTCTTTCGTCTCCGGAACTGACAATGGTCATGTTGGATACTTCGGGATCGAAGGTTTCACCAACCACCAACGAATCGATATTGAAACATCTTCTTGCGAAAAGACCGGATACTTTGCTTAATACACCGGATCTGTTTTCTACCATTACGGAATATATCTTTTTCATGATCATCCTTTCACCACATCCATAGGGTTGATCATAACCTCCATGATGCCGGGATTTTTAGATTCCAAAAACTTATCTATCAAAGGAAGTTCTTTGTCGAGTGTCACTTTGTAATAATCGAAATCATAAGCATCGGCTAAGAGCTTAAGATTGGGATACTCGTTAAGTTCCACTACCGAATATTTATCATTGTAGGTATAGTGCTGATATTCTCTTACCATTCCGAGATAACCGTTTTTGAACACGACAATCTTAACATTGGCATTTTCCTGCTTGATCGTTGCAAGTTCGCACATAGACATCTGGAAAGATCCGTCTCCGCATACTGCAATGACCTGCTTTGAAGGATTGGCCAGCTTTGCGCCCAAAGCTGCGGGAATGGAATAGCCCATTGTGCCCATACCGCCGCTTGTTAAGAATTTTCCTTTCTTAACAACATGATACGCACAGCTCCAAATCTGATTCTGTCCCACATCGGCAACATATACACCGTCATCTTTCATCTTATCCGATAAGGCTTCGATGAACTCTTTGGGATCGACATAATCGGAAACGGGGAATCTGTTGTCTTTCAATGTATTCTTATAGCCGTTTAAAGTATCAAGCCAGGAACCGGCATTTACTTTTATATCAGCAGCATTAAGGTCTGTAAATATGGCCTTGGCGTCACCTACTATCGGTATTGTGGGACCGCAGTTTTTACCTATCTCCGCGGGATCAACATCCATATGGATGAGCACCTTGTTCTCGGTTAAAAAATCAGGCTGATTGACCGCTCTGTCCGCCACTCGTGCGCCTGCCATTATAAGAGTATCGCACTCGGCCATGGCTTTGTTTGCATAAGGTTTTCCGTTGTTACCCACCATACCGAAATACAAAGGATGCTTTGTGGGCATGGCTCCGATACCCATCATTGTCGAAACAACGGGAATGTTGTTCTTTTCAACGAACTTAAGAAGTTCTTTCTGCGCATCCGATAAAGCTATACCGCCGCCTACACAGATAAGAGGCTTCTTAGCCTTTTCAAGTGCGCTTAACAGCTTCTTTATCTGGTTTGCGTTGCCTTTTACCGTAGGCTTATAAGTACGCATAGCCACTTCCTTGGGATATTCGAACTTTTTGATCGTCGCATTTTGAATATCTATCGGAACATCAATAAGTACGGGACCTTTTCTTCCCGTCGATGCAATATGAAAAGCTTCTTTAAATATTCGGGGAATATCGTTTACGTCTTTTACAAGATAGCTGTACTTTACAAAACTCTCGGCGGCTCCCGTAACATCCGCTTCCTGAAATACATCGGAACCAAGGAGGTTTGAGTTAACCTGACCGGTAATGCATACAAGAGGAATGGAATCTGCAAATGCGGTTGCGATACCTGTCAAAAGGTTTGTGGCACCGGGGCCGGAAGTAACTGCGCAAACGCCCACTTTACCTGTGGTCCTGGCAAGTCCGCTGGCCATATGAGCAGCGCTTTGTTCCGTACGCACCAGAACGGTCTTAATGACGGAATCGACTATGGAATTATAAAAAGGACATATCGCTACGCCCGGATATCCAAAAACATAATCAACTTTTTCGGCTTCCAAACATTTAATGATGGCATCTGCTCCGTTCATTAAGTCTCCTTATAAATACCCGTCTTGAATTGACATTTAAGTCACGGATATTCTGCGATCTTCAAAGTTTTTTTCTAATCGCTGTTATCAAAGAATTTTAGCACACTAAAGTTACAATGTGCAACAAAATATGGCACTTTTATTGTTTTTTTATGCTAATTGTGGTAAGTTAACTAAGGATTCTCATTGGAGGTATTATTTTTGAAACGCAGATTATTTATAATTCTCATATCTATCGTAACGATAATTGTTTCTTTATGCGGATGCGGCGGTGAATACGAAGACTATTCCGATTATAAAAAACAGATGGAAAATTTCTTCGAAAGCGTGACCAAACTCGACGAACAGATGAACGATCTCAATCCCGAAGACGACAATTCGATCGACGATCTTTTCCGGTTGCTCGACGAACTTGAAGAACAGTTTAAATACTTTTCCGAGATTGAAGTTCCCGAACAATACAAAGTCACCGAATCTCTTGCCGATGAATCATATGAATACATGAAGGAAGCAAACGAATACTTCAGACAGTCATTTTCGGAGAACTCATACAACGAATTTACTCTTGAAGCGGCTTATGAGTGCTACTCAAGAGCAAACAAGAGAATGCATTACGTGATCGACATCATTCACGGAAAGCTTCCGGAAGACGAAAATGTAACATTTGAATAAATTTATAAAGATATATATGTAAAAAGAAGCCGTTTCGAAACGGCTTCTTTTTACTAAGGCGTCTATTATAATCTTGATCTTATGGCTGCAAAGAATTCCTTCGTATTGACAGCCTTTACATCCTTATTTGTACAGATCCTCGTAAGATCCGGAGTCATAACACCCGATTCGATCGTGTCTATAACGGCCTTTTCAAGTCTTTCTCCGAATGCCGCAAGCTCTTTGTTACCGTCAAGCTCACCGCGCTTCTTAAACGCTCCGCTCCATGCAAATATCGTGGCAACGGGGTTTGTCTTGGGTTCTTCACCCTCAAGATATCTGTAGTAGTGTTTCTGAACCGTACCGTGTGCGGCTTCATACTCAAATACACCCTTAGGCGATACGAGAACGCTGGTCATCATGGAAAGTGAACCGAATGCCGAAGAAACCATGTCACTCATAACATCGCCGTCATAGTTCTTGCATGCCCAGATAAAGCCGCCTTCGGTCTTCATGACTCTTGCAACCGCATCGTCGATAAGAGTATAGAAATATTCTATACCGGCTTTCTCAAAGCGCTCTTTGTACTCCTGCTCATAAAGATCGGCGAAGATATCCTTAAATGTATGATCGTATTTCTTAGAGATCGTATCTTTTGTGGCAAACCAGAGATCCTGCTTGGTCTCAAGCGCATAATCAAAACATGCATGAGCAAAGCTCTCTATGGATGCCGTAGTGTTATGGATACCCTGTATGATACCGGGACCTTTGAACTCGTGTATGACTTCTTTGGTTACCGTTCCGTCTTCGGCAGTAAATACAAGTTCCGCTTTTCCCGCGCCGGGAACTTTGATCTCGACATTCTTGTAAACATCGCCGTAGGCGTGTCTGGCAAGCGTTATCGGCTTTTTCCAGCAGGAAACGACCGGATCGATACCTTTGACCACAATGGGAGCTCTGAAAACAGTACCGTCAAGTATCGACCTGATGGTTCCGTTGGGGCTCTTCCACATCTCTTTAAGATCGTATTCCTTTACTCTTGCGGCATTGGGCGTGATAGTTGCACACTTGACCGCAACTCCGTATTTAAGTGTCGCCAAAGCGCTTTCTTTGGTGACTTCATCATCAGTTTCATTTCTGTGTTTTAAACCAAGATCGTAATACTCTGTCTTAAGATCCACATAAGGAAGAATAAGCTCATCCTTGATCATCTGCCAGAGGATCCTTGTCATCTCATCTCCGTCCATCTCAACTATCGGAACGGACATAGTTATCTTACTCATTGGAATATGCCTCCCTTAAACCGTTTTTGACCATGTTTTCGTATGCTTTATGAACGTGCAGCGTTGCAAGCTCGTCGGCAAGTTTTGCGTTCTTGTCGCGGATTGCTTCGTAAATGCCCTGATGTTCGGCATTGCATGCGATCGAGCGTTCCACCGTCGAAAGAGTTTTCTTTCTGACTCTCATGACATATTGATGATAATCACGAAGATTGTGCTCCAAAAGCTTTGAATGACAGGCTTCGTACATTATCTCGTGAAATCTTGAATCGAGTTCCGACATCTGTTCAAAATGCCCTCTTTCGGCGTGGAACTTTGCAAGATATATGTTTTCTTCCATTTCCTCGAGCTGTTCCTTTGTGATATGCTCACACGCCCATGCTGCGCAAAGCCCTTCAAGTTTGGACCTTATCATGTAGATGTCTTTGACATCGTCCATCGTGATACCCGTAACATAGGCACCTTTGTTGGGAATGATCTGAATAAGTCCTTCGAGCTCAAGCTGCCTGAAAGCTTCTCTCACCGGAGTTCTCGAAACACCGAGTTCTTCTCCGATGGCTATCTCTTTAAGTTCATCATTCTCACGATATTTGCCGGACAATATGTCTTCTCTGACTTTATTGAAAACTCTGCCGCGAAGCGAATATTTGTCGGTCACTTCCTGCTTTAAATCGTATTCTTGCATAGGCTTGTTACTCCCAATTCTTCAGAGAACCTGTCAATAGCTTCATATAATTCGTTGTCGGTCATGACAGTTACACGACCGTTTTCGTATTCCTTGTCAACCCAGCCTTTGATCGCATGAACAAGGTCGCAATTTTTATCAAGTGCCTTATCTCCGGTAAGCTTAAACTTTGTGTTGATCCAATGTGCGATGCCGGCAAGACCCGACGTATTGGAAATAGCACATATTACGGGTCTGTTTAGGAATTTCTCCGTATCAAAAATGTTGTATATCTCTTCGTTTTTCAAGAGTCCGTCGGCGTGAACACCCGCCCTTGTAACATTGAAATTTTTCCCTACAAAAGGTGTCCTTTCGGGAATGTGGTACCCGATCTCTTTCTCGTAATATTCGGCAAGCTCGGTGATGACTCTCGTATCCATTCCGTTTAAGTCACCGCGTAGCTGTGCATACTCAAATACCATTGCTTCAAGAGGCGTATTGCCCGTTCTCTCTCCGATACCGAAAAGTGACGTATTGACTGCGGAACAGCCGTAAAGCCATGCTGTAGTTGAATTGGCGACCGCTTTGTAAAAGTCGTTATGACCGTGCCACTCAATAAGCTCGTGAGGCACTCCTGCGTGGGTATGAATGGCATAAATGATACCCTGCACAGATCTGGGAATAACGGCACCTGGGAAGTTGACTCCGTAACCCATCGTATCACAGGCACGGATCTTGATCGGTATCTTGTATTCGTCCATCAGCTTCATGAGTTCAAGACAGAAAGGTACAACATATCCGTAAATATCGGCTCTTGTTATATCTTCAAGATGACATCTTACGGCAATACCTTCGTCAAGGCAGTCCTTTACGACCGAAAGATAATGATCCATCGCCTGTTTTCTCGTCATCTTAAGTTTTAAGAATATATGATAATCCGAGCAGCTTACCAAAATACCGGTCTCTTTCATGCCGATCTCTTTGACGAGTTTGAAATCCTCTTTGCTCGCTCTTATCCAGCTTGTGACTTCGGGGAATTTGTAACCCCTTTCCATACATTTGTAAACGGCGTCACGATCTTTCTGGGAATAAAGAAAGAACTCGCTTTGTCTTATCATTCCGTTGGGTCCGCCGAGTCTGTGAAGATAATCGTATATGGTTACGATCTGCTCGGTCGTATAAGGAGCTCTGGATTGCTGTCCGTCTCTGAATGTGGTATCCGTGATCCAAATGTCTTTAGGCATGTTGTGAGGCACGATCCTGTCGTTAAAAGGAATCTTCGGGATCTCCTCGTACGGGAACATGTTACGGAATACATTGGGCTTCTTGACATCGTCAAGAATGTACATATGCTCCTCTATCTGTAAAAGATTGTTTTTTTCGTTCATGGAAACAGGACGATTGGTGAACATTTCCTCGCCCATATCCGCTATAAACGCTGAATCACTCATTTCAACCTCCAAAAATATACATTTACCATCTTCGTATGATTGTATACAATTATACGATTTAAGTCAACAGTTAGGTACAAAGAAAAAACACCGAAATTCTTCATCTGAATTTCGATGTTTTTATTTAAAATACTCAATGTTTCGTTCTTATTCGACACAATTTATCATGCAGTTAACGGTTTCTTTTTACCTTTGATAAGGATCAATGCAAGTCCCGCAAACAAAAGACCTATCGCAAGTATCAGTTTGGGATTTACAAGATCGCCGGTGTCGGGCGTGTCGTCTAAGTTGTACTTGGAAACAGCCGTTGAATTAAACGCATACAAGGCATAATGACCCGAATGGGTTGCATCAAATCTGACACAGAGTTTTCCGGCATTCTCCAGTATCGAATACGAAAGGTCTTCAAGCTGACCGTCGTCATCTGTACAGATAACATGAAGGTTGGTCGTCGGAATGTTTGAGGGAAGCACCATAGTGACCGGAAGCTTCTGTTTTCCAAACTTGCTGAGATACACTTCGTTCCCCGGTTCTTTGACCGATATATCAAACGCATAAAAATTGCCCGGAACGGTATCACCGTAAATGCGATTGTATGAAGCTTTTACAGCGTTTCCGCCATCGGGACTGTCGGTTATCGTAAGATCATAAACCTCACCCGAACCCTCAAACGATACGGGCGTCCCTTTGATCGAAGTATCTTTTTCGTATGCTCCGCTTTTCGCCGTTGCCAGGACACTTTCTAAGTTATTGGCGTCAAAATTATAACCTTTTCCGAATATGATGAGCGAATTCGGAACGGTAAAATCAGCGGCTTCCGTTGCCGATAAAGTTGAATCGATGACTTTCAGACGACCGTTAAAATATGAATTGTTCTCTTCGGTAATAACACAGATAATTCCCGAAAATCCACTTAAATCTTTATCAAGTACACTGCCTTTTGTCGATATGTTCTCATTTTGAACTATAGCAACTTTAACACCGCTTAATGCGTCGGTTCTGAAGTTTTCGTTCGTAAGTCTCGATGTGGTGGCATTGTAAGAAACCTTAGGGATTGAGTCACCAAGGAATACCGCAACTTTGCGATCGTCGGACATAACGGTGTTTGAAAGATCAAACGCGCCAAGACCAAGTTCTTCAACCGAAGCCACAACTCTTACATTATCGAGAGGGCAACCGGAAAAAGCACGGTCTTCTACAACTTTAAGATTGATACCTCCGCTTAAAGTCTTTAGATTTGCGCACCCCATAAATGCTTCTTCACATATACGTGTCAAAGAATCGGGGAGCGAAACATCCGTGATACCTTTATGATCTTTAAACGCCTCGGGACCGATCTGTTTAACGCCTTCGGGAATCGCAATATGGGAATCTCCGCCTCTGTATGCGACCAATATACCGTCACCGCATATGAAATAGTCGCCGCTGCCGTATTGCATCCAGTTGTCCATCATTCTGGTATTTGCAAATGCAGCCGGTTCTATATTCGTTACCGTCGAAGGGATGGTTATCTTCGAAAGATCGTCGCAATGATAAAACGCTCCGTAACCTATTGAAGTAACCGATTCCGGTATCACTATTGATGTAAGTCCCGAGCGGGCAAAAGAAAAATCACCGATCTCTGTAATACCCGCATCAAATTCATAATCTTTTAAGGAAGTATCTGCATAAAATGCCTTTGCGGCGATCTTATTATCTATTACCGCAAACTTGGGCAAACTGATCCCCTTTCCTCTTGTATCGGTATCAAACAGTTCCGATCCTTCCGGATACAGGGAAGAATATGACGTATCATTTGAAACAACACGATCCGAAACAACGGTCTGCTTTGTATTGTTTATAAATACTACGGCTTTACGACCCACTACTACCGTTTCTCCTATCAGTCCTTCGCCCGAAACATAAGAATTGGCGAGGTCTTCTATATTTTTCGGTACATTTGTGGGCTCATATATCGGAGTCTCAAAATTGGGATTTGAAGGATCGTTTGAAGAAACGGAATTGTCTCCGAGCGAATCGGAAGTATTGCCGTTTGGATTGTTTTCTTCGTAATCGATCAAAGCTGCCTGACTTCTGTCAAGATTTTTAAACCAGTTTGCCGCATAGGAAAACTCGGGAGCGTCAAATTCAAGTCTGGGGCATCCGTCAAAAGCCGTACCATGAATATAGGTAACGGATTCGGGAACAGTCACTGCGGTAAGATTTACACAGTTTTCAAATGCTTTGGCGTCGATATTGTTTACCGAATATGGGATGGTGACAGTTTTAAGACCTATGCAATTTGAAAAAGAATAAGCGGGAATGTCCTGAACTCTCGGAGAAACAGTGACAGCATTTAAGTTTTCACAGCCGTAAAAAGAATACGGAAGAATATACTCTATCGTATCGGGCATGGAATAAGCGGATTCCTTTTTACCCTGAAGCACTCCGTACAGTTTTGTTTTGTCTTTATTGTAAATTGCCGAATTTTCGCAGGAAAATTTTGAAGAATCGATCTTTATCTCAGAAAGGAGCGGACATCCGACAAAAACACCCGACCCCAGCTTTTTTAGTCCCGATCCTATCTTTACTTCGCTTAATGCACTGCAATTACAAAAAGCAGCCGTATCGATAGTTTCAACCGAATCGGGGATAGTTACTTTGGAAAGGTTGTTACAGCCTGAAAAGGCCGCATATCCGATACGTTCAACACTATCCGGAATAACAACACTTGAAATATAGGCATTATCAAGAAAAGCTTCCTCTCCTATCTCTTTGATCGTAGCAGGAATAGACACGGCTGACGCCGTGCCTGTATATTTGACCAATTTATTGCCGTCAAGCAAAAAATCTGTTGTTGATGCGGTATCTGCATCAATAGTCTCAGACGGAATAACATAAACTATCAAAGCCGCAATGATGAGAACCGCACCGATTATCTTACGAATAATGCCTCTTTTCATTTGTGCTCCGATTTATGCGTATACCTGTGCTTTTCCCGGACGCTTGTCCTTTATGAAGAACAAAGCTATCGAAAGTGCAAACAGACCGATGGCAAGTATCCACTTGGGATGGAAATCACCTGTCTTGGGTGTTTCATCGTATGCCGTACCCTGTGAGAGATTTCCGGTATCGACATAGATCGTATAAGGCGAGAAGTGAGTCGCCGTAAATGTAACACAAGGAACACCGTCGATCGATGTAAATCTCGGATTGAGCTTATCAAGACGCTCATTGACCACGCCCGCAACTTTGTTGTTGCCGGCATATGCGGTAAGTGCATCGGGAATGGGAACGGTTATCGTGATCGAAAGACCGGTAGTATCTGTGATCTTTGTTGATCCCGTAGAATCGTAAAGGCTTATATCCATTGCACTGTACTTGATATTGTCAAGATTTCCGTATTCATTGATAAGAGCTTTCTCAACAGCCTGAGTAGCTGCAGACGATTCGGAAATCCTTATTACATAATTGTCTGTTGAACCGTTTACGGTTGCCGATGCAAGCGATGTATTGGAAATACCGGGCTTTGAGATCAATACGGTATTTCCCGCATTGCCGTTTCCGTTAGGATTGTTTGATGTACCGTTTCCTGAGTTCGAAGAAGAATTTGACGAACCTGCGGGAGCCGCCTTGAACGTTGCCTTAACAGCCGCGTTATGCGCCGGCATGGTAAGCGTTGTTGCGGCAACACTTACACTTGCGATACCCAGATCCTGTGTTTCGGGAACCCACTTGTCAAATACCTGTCCTGTGGGAGGATTGGTACATGTGATTATAACTACGGCACCTGCCGCATAACTTCCCGAACCGTTACCGTTGGTTACGGTAAGCGTATAGAATGTGTTCGAAGCACTTCCGCCGCCGTTATCGCCACCGTTGTTACTTCCGCCGTTATTGCTTCCGCCGTTATTGCTTCCGCCGTTGTTACTTCCGCCGTTATTGCTTCCGCCGTTGTTACTTCCACCGTTGTTGCCGCCTTCGTTTCCGCTGACATCGCCGGAGCCGCCGTTATTGTTTGTCTTAAGTCTGTACGTTGCAACAATGATAGTATCGCTTTCGATATTTGTAAGCGGCTTATTCCAGCCGGTAAATTCGTAACCGTCTCTTACGGGATCGGCAGGGATATCTTCAAGTTTGATACTGTTGCCTTTTACGACATATATAAGCTTTGATATCTCTCTTCCATCATAGTCCATAAACTGAACTTTGACTGTATCGTCGAGTATTTCGGATACATCCGCACCTATGTCGGCCGCAGCTCTTCTTACCGCAGAATTCTCGTAAGAAATAACTCTCGGAGAAGTAGGAATTTCGGTCTTCTGTCCGAATGTATCATTGGGAAGATAAACCTCCTGACCGTATATAACAAGTTCAACGCCTTCCATCGTTCCTTTGAATGCATCGTGACCGATAGCCTGAATATTTTCGGGAAGTATTACCTGATTAAGCTTGTCACAGTTTTTAAAACAGTTATCCGGAATGGATTTAAGCTTGGGAACGCCGCGAAGATCTACACCTGTGATATAATCACAGTCTTCAAATGCACCCGGAAGGATCTCGCTTACACCGGCAAGCAGCTTATCATCATTGCTCGGACGAACCTTATTGCTGCCCACGAGGCGGCCTCTTGACGAAAGCACTTCGATGATCTGAGTATTTCCGTCACCGTCTTTACCGTATACTATACCGTTTTCACACTGATAAGCATCAGAATTGCTGCCTATCGAGCTTAGGTTGATACAACCGGTAAACGGAGCAATACCTAACTTATCAAGGTTATCGCCAAGATTAAGCGAAGTAAGTCTCTCACAGCTTTGGAAAGCATAATCGGGAAGATAATCAACCGTATGAAGCGTTATGGACTCAACACGGTCATTACCGATCGATTCCTGCTCAAGTGAATTGTTTGCAGGATACTCTCTCTTTTTTTCGTCGCCATCTTTATATGTACCGTAATAGCCGTTAAAAAGACCGTATGTCTTATAGTCGGCATAATTATCCTTGGCAAGAAGATATTTCGATACGTTGCTTGAATTCGATGTTGTGGGCGAAATACCGGCTCCCAAAGGAGAAGTATTGTTCATGAAGCCGTTGGCATCGATAGATTTGACGCCTGCCGGAACATCGATATTCAATACCGAATTTAAAAGCTGTTCCTCCGGAAGAGTCAGCGAATATGTAAATGCCACATTGCCGGAAGTATCCATCAATTCTTTTCCGAGATTTTCAAATCTCGTTATAAGATCGATGGGATAATCCGTTCCTTCAACGGTTACTTTGTCACCTTCCGTACCGGAAAGTTTGTTTAACTGCTCATAATGAGGATAATCGACCAAAGTGGGAAGATTATTTCTGTTATCCACTATTACGGTCAGATTGTAAGGATTACCCGTCTGATAACATACACGGGTGCCGAGTTCGGGATCGACATAGTTTGATATGTCCGTAGCCCATACGAAAGGACCGTACTGATCGTTTATGGGACCTTCAAAAGTAAGCTGATCCGAACCTGTACTGAAAGCATTCTCTCCTATGTTTGAGACAGGGAACGAAGCGTACCCTCCCTTTGGAGAATTAAACTTAACATATGTAAGCTTCGGACAGTTTTCGAATGCCGAATTTCCTATCCTATTGACAGAATTGCCTATCTCAACACTTTCAAGCAATGAGCAGTTTTTGAATGCATCGGGAGCTATCTCGCTAATCGTATTGTACGAAATATAAATTATCTTAATATATGGATGTATCGTTTCATCAGAGAAACCGTTTGAAAAGATTAACGTTAATTTCGTATCACCGACATATTCAGGGATA
>JAEEGK010017589.1_pt1 | contig 15565 bp, 8 predicted proteins | sample 8958771 | NCBI WGS metagenome assembly JAEEGK01 (sample SAMN16246547, study PRJNA631951) | gut metagenome | biome: gut microbiome; feature: rumen; material: SC-attached | host: Bos | place: Iran: Karaj | collected 2018-10
TGCCTACTGCTATTTTGACAACCTTGGCCAGCTGTACGTACGCAACCTTAACATTTCGCCCTATTTCTGGGCTTCCTGGGGCGCGCACGAGCCCAAGCGTGACCGCAAGCTGCTGCTCACGCGCCGCGAGCTCAAGCACCTTTCCCAGGCCGTAAAGGAGAAAGGCCTTACAATTGTGGCCGTCCGCCTGTATATAGCGGAGAACGGCTACGCCAAGCTCCTGATAGCCCTTGCAAAGGGCAAGAAGGTGTTTGACAAGCGCCAGAGTATCAAGGAGAAAGATATCCGCCGCGAAATGGATCGCTCATAACCCGTCCATATGCCAAAAGTCCGCTTTACAATGTTCGCAGAACTTCCTTCCCCGGAAGAGATTGACGTGCCCGCCATTGCGGGCAAGTACGCTTCGGGGGAGATAGACCTGATCTGCGTGCTTGGGCCCACCGCGTCAGGGAAGACGCGGTACGCGGTGAACCTGGCGCGCCAGATCCCCGGCGCGGAGATAATATCGGCGGATTCCCGCCAGGTATATAGGGGGATGGACATTGGCACGGGCAAGGACCTGGAGGAGTACGGAGAGATTCCATATCATCTCATAGACATTGCACCCGCCGGATCCAGATACAACGTATACCGCTACCAGAAGGACTTTGCGGACGTGTATCAGGACATCCGCTCGCGCGGGGGAGTGCCCATCCTGTGCGGAGGCACCGGCCTTTACATAGAGGCGGCCACCTGCGGATACGACTTCTCAAAGGATGTCCCCCAGGTGGATCCTGCGCTGCTTCCACACAAGACATATTTCATTGGAACCCTGGTAACCCGCGAGGAAAGGATACGGCGCATAGACGTCCGCCTCAAGGAGCGTCTGGACAATGGGATGGCGGAAGAGATAAAGGGGCTGATGGATAGCGGCGTGGCGGCTGAGGACCTCATCTATTACGGGCTGGAGTATAAATACGTAACCCAGTATGTTCTGGGCATACTGAGTTACGATGAAATGTTCACGCTGCTGTCAAACGCCATCCACCAGTTTGCCAAGAGGCAGATGACCTGGTTCCGAGGGATGGAAAGGGACGGCGTCCAGATCCACTGGACGGAGGTACGCTAGTACTTGATGTGCACTGACTTGCAGAAATCTATTGCTGCCTGGTTGCCGCTCTTTGCGGCAAGTGCCATATAGTATTCTGTCTTTCCAATGTTTACAGAAGCATACTGCCTTCCAAGGTCATATAGGGTGTAGCTAAGGGTTTCGTCCTTGAACTTACTCTTCTTTATCTCCTTCTCAGAGGTGTTGAAAAGCTTGCAGTATGTGGCCACGGCCTTCTCATAGTTCTCTATGGATTTCTTGACTTCCTTCTTACGCGCGTAGCAGTCTCCAAGGGCGTCGTACATCCAGTAATCCAGGACCATTGCGCGGCCAAGGTTCTCCCCGATCCATTTCTCACAGAGGGAAATGCACTCGTCGCTGCGTCCGACTATGTTCAGCACCATTGCGTACTGGTACTCGTTGTACATACTGAGTTCACCCATTTCTTTAAGGGCGTCGAAGCATTTTGCAGCGGATGCGTAATCCTTGGCGTCAAGGTACTCCTGTACGTCCGCTTTCAGCTTGTCGGCCTCGTCCGGCTGGGTGTCCTTTGGAGTTTCCTCAGCCAGCACGGTGCCGTCATATACAAGGAGCCTGTCGCCGTCCTGGACCACTTCTCCAAAGCAGTCGAAGGCGGAGTTGCCCACTATGAGAGGCACGTTCTGCTTGGTGAGCACGAACGCCGGCAGGTTCTGGACAATGATGTTGCCTATCCTCAGGTTCCTGATGACAAAGGAGCCTGCCTTTACCGTGGAGCCGTCCGGCATCTTGAGCACTGTTACTCCGTTGACGTCAGCGTCCTCTATGTACCCGTTCTCGTAAAGGAACAGGTAGGTGGTGGAAGACACGCTTGCGAACCAGTTCTCGGCTGCATAGAATGTCTTGACGCCAACTCCGTTGACGGTGGCGTCAATGGTGTACCTTCCGTCAGACTGCGGGTTGAGTTTGATAACGCTCTGGGCGCTCAGGGTCAGGGTGCCTGCAAGCGCGGCCAGCAATATTGCCAGGTGCCGTCTCATATTTGTGGTCTTTAGATGTTAAATGCTTTCTTGATTGCGTCCACCGCATCCAGCTTCTCCCATCCGAAGAACTGTATTCCGTCCTTCACGTAAGGGTCTTTGCCAAAGTGCCCGTATGCGGCCGTAGGTTCGTAAATTGGGTTCTTGAGTCCAAATTTATCAATAATTGCGGCAGGACGCAAATCGAACAGCTCTTTCACCTTTTCTGCGATGGAGCCGTCGTCCAGGCCGTGTGCGGCCGTGCCGTAAGTGTTTATGTAAACGCTTACAGGCCGCGCCACACCAATGGCGTAGGCCAGCTGCACTTCAATCTGGTCTGCGACGCCTGCGGCTACAAGGTTCTTGGCAATGTAGCGCGCGGCATAGGCGCCGCTGCGGTCAACCTTGGATGGATCCTTGCCGGAGAAGGCGCCTCCGCCGTGTGCGCCCTTGCCTCCGTAGGTGTCCACGATGATCTTGCGTCCCGTGAGGCCGGTGTCTCCGTGGGGGCCGCCGATCACGAATTTTCCGGTAGGGTTCACAAGCAGTTCGAATCCCTTGTCAAAGAGCGCCGCAGTCTGGGCGGGCAGGCTCTTTATGAGCCTTGGGATGAGGATGTCGCGCACGTCGGCAGTAATCTTGTCGTGCATTGCATCGTCAGTGTCGAACTCGTCGTGCTGGGTGGAGAGGACAATGGTGTGTATGCGCACCGGCTTGTTGCTCTCGCCGTCGTATTCTATTGTGAACTGGGATTTTGCGTCGGGACGCAGGTAAGGCATAAGGCCGGGCTCGTTCTTGCGTATGTCCGTAAGGATTTGGAGGATCCTGTGCGCCAGGGAGATAGGAAGAGGCATATACTCCTGCGTGTCCCTGCAGGCGTAGCCGAACATCATTCCCTGGTCTCCGGCGCCCTGCTCCTCCGGATTCTCGCGGACTACGCCGCGGTTGATGTCGGCGCTCTGCTCGTGTATCGCGGAGAGCACTCCGCAGGAATTGCCGTCGAACATATAGTCAGCCCTGTCGTAACCTATCCTGCAGATAACCCTGCGGGCAGTCTGCTGGACATCTACGTAAGCGGTGGAATTAACTTCTCCGCCAATGACTACCAGGCCGGTAGAACAGAAAGTTTCGCAGGCCACCTTGGATTCGGGGTCCTGCCTGAGGAATTCGTCCAGAATTGCATCGGAAATCTGGTCCGCCACCTTGTCCGGGTGGCCTTCAGAAACGGATTCTGAAGTAAACAGATAGTTCTTTTTCATATTTTTTAGCATTTTTTGACGTGGTTGCAAGCATACAAATCTGTCCACGTGTTTCTATTTGCAAATATATAATTTTATTATGAATTCGTAACTGTTAATATGTTGTTGATATCTTGTTAACAATTTTAATGGGGTAAAACGATTTTAATTTTTAAGTCACCTTTTTATGAAGTATTTTTGCCAGGTTAAACAGATATTTATTTTCAACATCAAAAACTATACGAACAAATGAAACGTTTCTTGCTCGCTTTTGCGACATTATTCGCCGGATTGGCAGCCTATGCACAGGTGACCACATCCAGCATGAGCGGACAGATTGCAGATGAGTTCGGAGAGCCCCTCATCGGTGCTGCTGTTGTAGCAGTCCACGAGCCTTCCGGAACCCAGTACTATGCAATCACCAACAACGACGGTCGCTACACCATCACCGGTATGCGTTCCGGAGGTCCATACAAAGTGGAGATTTCATTCATTGGTATGGCTACGGAGGTACACAATGACGTGACCCTCCTTTTGGGTGAGATTTATACCATCAATGCCAACCTGAAGAGCTCCGAGCAGCTCAACGAGGTTGTCGTAGTGGCTTCCACATCCAAGTTCACCACAACCAAGACAGGTGCGGGAACCAACATCTCCCTTTCACAGATGGAGGAACTCCCTAGCGTAAACCGCAGCATCCAGGATATCGCAAAGCTCTCTCCTTATGCAAATGGAATGAGCTTCGCAGGTGCCGACGGACGTTCCACCAACTTCACCGTTGACGGAGCCAATTTCAACAACAACTTCGGTCTTTCCGCAAACCTCCCCGGAGGTGGAAACCCTATCTCAATGGATGCATTCCAGGAGGTTCAGGTTGTGATCGCCCCTTACGACGTACGTCAGACCAACTTCATCGGCGCCAGCGTAAACGCAATCACCAAGTCCGGAACAAACACCGTCAAGGGTACAGCCTACACGTATTACTTCAACAACAAGATGCGTGGAATCATAGATCCTGACAAGAACAAGCTTGAGAGGATCGAGGAAGACCAGAAGAACGTTTACGGCTTCACCGTTGGTGGCCCTATCATCAAGAACAAGCTGTTCTTCTTCCTCAGCGGTGAGTACACCGTGTCACCGTCTTCAATGAACCAGTGGAGAGGCTCCACCGACGGAGTTGCTAATCCTAATAAATACATCTCCAGGACCAAGCTTTCTGACCTCGAGGGAGTTTCCAAGTATCTGAAGGACACTTATGGATATGACACCGGTTCCTGGACAAACTATCCTGGAACAGAGACCAACAAGAAGGTCCTTGTCCGCATTGACTGGAACATCAACGAGAGGAACCGTCTTGCCCTCCGTTACAACTACACCCAGAACCTTTACTGGCAGCAGACCAACGGCTCTTCTTCCAACGCCATCTCACGCGCTTCAGGAAACCGTCTCTCTCAGTACGGTATGGCTTACGTGAACTCTTGCTACAACGCACAGAACAACGTAAACACCTGGTCACTTGACCTCAACAGCCGCATTGGCGAGAATATGCACAACCAGTTCCTGGCAACCTACACAATGATCGCCGACGTCCGTGGATCAACCTCTTCAGAGTTCCCGTTCATCGACATCCTTGACGGCACAGCCGATACTGCCGGAACCATTATGCCTTACATCTCAGCAGGATACGAGCTCTTCACCTACAACAACGGTGTTTACAACAACACCCTTACCGCCAAGGACGACTTCACCCTGGACCTTGGCAACCACCACTTCCTTGTTGGTCTGAGCTACGAGCACCAGTTCGCAAACAACGCATATATGCGTAACGGAACAGGTTACTACCGTTACAAGAGCCTTGAGGACTTCTACAACCAGGCAGCTCCTGAGACCATCGCCCTCACTTACGGTTATAACGGCAACCCTAACCCTACTGCCCAGATCACATTCAACCAGTTTGGCGCATACCTTCAGGACGAGTGGTCAATTGGCAAGAACTTCAAGCTCACTTACGGCGCACGTTTCGACCTGCTCGCCTTTGACGAGAAGGACATTATGACAAACAACGCCATCAAGGCCCTCGACTACGGCGGAAGGCACATCGACACAGGTGTATGGCCTGCAAACCACGTGACAACTTCTCCACGTGTGGGCTTCTCCTGGGACGTATTCGGAGACAGCACCCTGAAGATCCGCGGAGGCGCCGGCCTCTTCTCAAGGCTTCCTTCACTGGTGTTCTTCACCAATATGCCTACAAACTCCAATATGATTCAGAATGTTGCCAGGATCTCCACCAGCTGGAAGGGTAAGAACAGTACACCTGATCCACTCCTTGCCGCTTTCGCAGGCCCTATCATCACTGACAAGGCCGCCCTCCTGGACAAGATGAACTCACTGGATCCTAAGATGTTCCCCAAGACCATCGATCCTAAAGACGGTGTTATTGGAAGCGAGGTTGACGGTGTAGACCCCAACTTCAAGATCCCTACAACCGCAAAGGTTTCACTCGCATTCGACTATCAGCTTCCTGTAAGCTTCCCTCTGACCGTTACTGCCGAGGGTATCTTCAACAAGACCATCTACGGAGTAAAGCTTACAAACTACAACATAATGCCTTCTGACAATTGGGACAGGATGCTCGGAGCTGACAACCGCCTCATCTACCCTGCTAAATATAAGTATCAGAGCACCAATGCTTTCGTTCTTACCAACACAAGGGAAGGCTACGGTTATTCAGCTAACATAACCATTAACGCCCAGCCTCTTGAGAACCTCAGCATAATGGCTGCTTACACCCGCACAGAGTCCAAGGAGATCACCGGTATGCCTGGTAGCGCCGCTTCCTCTGCATACACCTCTCTCTACACAGTGAACGGACCTGAGTTCGCCACCCTCCAGAGGTCTTCTTACGTAGTTCCTGACCGTGTGATCGGTTCCATCAACTGGACCAACAGGACCAAGATAGGTTTCGACACCCACGTTTCCCTGATGTACGAGGGCTATTCTTCCAACGGATATTCCTTCCTGTATGACGCAGACATCAACGGCGACGGTTCCGCTTACGACCTCATCTACATCCCCAACACACCGGACGAGCTCAAATGGGCTTCCGCCGACGATATGCAGGCTTTCTGGAACTTCGTTCAGCAGGACAGCTACCTTCGCAGCCACAAGGGACAGTACGCCGAGGCTTACAGCGCCCGCGCTCCTTGGGTTCACCACTTTGACCTTCGCGTTGCCCAGGACTTCCAGTTCAAGACCGGCAAGTCAGTTCACAAGTTCCAGTTCTCTGTTGACTTCCTGAACTTCAACAACCTGTTCAATCCCAAGTGGGGTGTTCCCAGCATCCTCGACTGCAACAGCGGCAAGCTTCTCCACTGCACCAACGCAGAGTCAATCAGCTCTACAGTCGCTCCTGTTTATTCCTTCTCCGGTAACAGCGACCACACCTACAGGTATGCTTCTTCTATCTACAATACCTGGCAGATCCAGCTTGGTCTCCGTTATATGTTCAACTAAACCAGTGAGGAAAAGAGATTATGAAAAAGATATTTAAAGCAATATTCGCAATAGCCGCCGGAATAACCCTGCTCGCTTCCTGCCAGCAGGCCGGCGACGTGCTCGCACTTGCATTGTCAGGTGACCAGACCGTCATAGAGTTTGACGGAGCCGCCCCCCAGGAGGTTACAGTCAACCTTTCTGCAGACGGAGACTGGTATGCATATGCTCCGGAATGGATCACCATTTCCCCTTCCCACGGAACAGGCAATGCTGCCGTAAAGATGATTGCCAGCAAGAATCTTGATGAGTGGAACGAACTCAACGCCCCCAGGGCCGATGTAGTTGCTTTCTGCGGCGCAGGCGACAAGAGATTCTCCGTCAACGTATCCCAGAAGGGTGAGGCCGGACTTGACGCCACCAGGTACTACAGGAAGATCACTTCCACATCAGTTATGGATCCTCAGGTTACCTACCTTATTGTGTTTGACCTTGGAGGAGACCTCCAGGCTGCAATGAACATTGGTGCAGGCAAGGATGACAACTCATATGCATATGGCTACACCACCAAGGTTACCCCTGATGCTGATGGTGTTATCGTAATGAACAACGGTTCCCTGAGCCACAAGCTGGAGCCGGTAGAGGGAGGTTATGCAATCAAGCAGCCTAACGGAGCTTACATCTATCAGAGCGCAAGCTACGCAAACTTCTACCTTACAACTGACATCAGCAAGGCCAGCACCTGGACTCTCGAGTTCAACGACAAGGGAGAGGCAACTCTCAAGAACATCTCCGCTGGCGACAGGATCCTCCAGTACGACAATGCCCAGTACAAGGACTTTGGCGCTTGGCCCACAGTGGCTTCCGGATATGTACTGCCTCAGATCTATATGGATCAGGCCGAGCCTACCGGAGAGGAACTTGCAGCTCCTGAGAAGACATTCGTCCTTGCAAGCGCTGAAACCGCCAAGATTCCTGTAACAGCCAACAGGTCCTGGAAGGTAAGGAACCACGATTCCTGGGTTAAGGACTTCACTCCTGCAGGAACAAACAACGGCAACATTGAGATAAGCCTTGGCGCCAACACCGGTGCTACACGTACCGCTAAGTTCCAGATCATTGGTGAGACCACCAATATGATTGTAGAACTTGTCCAGTCCGCTCCTATCAAGTCCGTAGCAGACCTCAACGCCTGGTGCGAGCTCACAGGAACAAGCGCAGACTATGACGCCCAGCTCACAAACGCAGTGGTTTCCTATGTAAACGGAAACAACGCATTCATCGATGACGGCAAAGCCGGTATCCTGCTTTACAAGAGCGGCCACGGCCTCAAGGTTGGCGATGCCTTCACCGGAAAGATCACCGGAAAGGGCACTATGTACGGCGGAGCTCCTGAGCTTACTTCCTGGAACGATTCCGAGGCAGTCAAGTCTACAGGCGAGCCTGTTGTCCTCACAGTTACCCTTGCAGACCTTATCAAGGACTTCCCCAAGTATGTAAGCCGCGTAGTCAAGCTCGAGGGCGTCAAGTTCACTGACGGCCTTGGAAAGGGCGACAGGAATGGAAAACTTTCACAGGGAAGCTCTAGCATCGACCTTTATGCAAAGGTTAACAACCAGGTTATCATCACCACAAATTCCGAGGGAGACCTCATTGCCATCCCTTGCTACAACAACGGCAAGAAGCAGCTTGGCATCTGGGCTAACAAGGATTTCACCGCAACCAAGATAGGTGGCGCCATAACCGTTCCCGCAACCCTCGAGGTTGAGAACGGAGGCACTGCCGCTCTGGGCGCAACCACCAACAGCGGTGCGGCTATCACCTACAAGTCTTCTGACGAGACCGTTGCTACAGTAAGCGCAGACGGAACCGTTACCGGACTCAAGACAGGCGAGGCTACCATCACCCTCACTGCTCCTGCAGAAGGCGACTACACAGCCGCCGAGGCTACCTGCAATGTAGTCGTTGCAGCTCCACTTCCTACCATTACAGTTACCCAGGACGACGTTCCTTCAAAGTACGGCGATGATGTAGAGATCACAATTGGCGGTATCACTTTCGTTGCAAACCAGCTGGCTTGCTATGCAAAGGGAACAGGCGCCAAGGAAGGCCTTCAGTTCAAGAAGTCAGCCGGCTATCTTGCCAACAAGACTCCTCTTGGAAAGAAGATAGCAAAGATTGTCATCACAAAGGGTGACGGATTCTACGCTACCAACTATACACTGACTGCCGGTACCGCAGAGAACCCTGAGACTGTAATCGAGGGAACTTCAGATGCCACTTCCACCACATATGATCTTTCCGCTGGCAACTACACATATTTCAAGCTTGCCAACACAAGTACATATGCCGGTTACCTGGATTCTATAGTTATCAAATACACAGAGTAAAAAAGTTAATCTGTAATAATCAAAAGGCGCAGGGTGTAGATGCTTTGCGCCTTTTATTTTTAAGCATATTTATCTATATTTGAGGGATACAATATACTTATCCTATATGAAACTCAGACATTTTACAATAGCCGTGCTGGCGGCCGTGTCTATGCTTGTTTCCTGCAGCGAGCCGGAGAACAACGGATCAGGACAGCAGCAGGAGGCAGCGTCCGTTGCGGTGTCCCCGGCAAGCCTGTCTTTCTCCAGTTCGGCAGAAAGCAAAGAGGTTACCGTAACCACCAACTGTAACTGGACCGCCCAGTCCGATGCTGACTGGGCCAGTGTCAACATCACCAGCGGAGGCGTTTCCAGAAGTGGTGCCGTGGTGAAAGTGACAGTCCAGGCAAACAAGGGCGAAGCGCGCAACGCAACGGTTACCTTTACCGGGAAAGGCAGCAACACAGTGACAACTAAACTTACAGTTTCACAGGAGGCCTACGTTTCTCAAGGGGAGCTGAAGCCATCGGCCACATCTATGTCGTTCCTCGCCAAAGGCGAAACCAAGACCCTGACTTTCAAAGCCACTGAAGACTGGACCGTATCCACCGGTTCTGCCTGGATCAAGCTCAGCCCCGCTTCCGGTCAAGGCTCCGCCAATTCCCAGTCTGTTACCGTAACGGTAGATCCCAACGAAGATGACGACGAGCGTTCCGGAAAATTCACTTTCACAATGGGGAGCAAGACTGCCGTGGTGAATATTAACCAGGATGCTACAATACAGGCAGAAACCATCACCATAGCCCAATTCAAGGAGAAGTCCACCGGTACGGGAGACTGGTTCAGGCTTACAGGAATAATCACCCAGATATGTGACAATACGGCCAAGGCGTATGGAAACTTCTACATAAAGGATGAAACCGGGGAAGTGTTTGTCTATGGAATGACCAAAGAGTACAGCGAAGGCGAAAACGACCAGACTTTTGCCCAGCTTGGCCTCAAGGAAGGTGACGAACTTTCCTTCATAACCCAGCGCTCTGAGTATCACGGAGAGCCACAGGCCGGCGGAAACGACCAGCCTGCATATTATGAGTCCCATATCCCGCACGCTACCCCTCAAAGGGTATATGCCGATTATAAGGCCAACAGCACCTCCGAGCCTTGGCTTGAACTCCCTGCCACATCTGAAGGTGATGAGCATCAGTTCCTGCACCACACAATGTTCATAGGCAGCAATGAAGTCAGGAACTACTCTATGTACTGGGACCGCCACCATCTTGTAGCCCGCTGGGTTGCATATCCTCTTTACCGAAAGGCCTGGGGATACGGCACCAGGACTGACAAATGGGGACTTGACCCGCTTCTCAAGAGCAGCGAGCAGCCCGTCCTGAACAACACATACTCTTCTTCCGATGGCAAATCCTACGACCGCGGCCATCAGATCCCGTCAGCAGACCGTCTGTGCTATGAGTCCAACGTCAAGACCTTCTACTGGACCAATATGACCCCTCAGCTCAATGCCCTCAACGGCCAGCTATGGGCAGACCTTGAGCAAAGGGTCCGTGACTGGTCCTGGCCAAAGAATTACGACACCGACACCCTCTATGTGGTTACCGGATGCGTGGTTGACGACAGCGTCACAACCGTTAAGGACAATGAAGGAAAGTCCGTGACGGTTCCAACCCATTACTACAAGGCTCTCCTTAGGGTTTATCAAGGCAATTATAATGCAATAGGATTCTGGCTGGAGCACCGTGAGTACTCACAGAAGAAGGTTGACCAGAGCTTGGCGGTTTCAATAGACCAGCTTGAGGAATTGACCGGAGAAGATTTCTTCCACAACCTTCCGGATGCGGTAGAAAGCGCCGTGGAGGCAAAGGATCCTGCAACGGACAGCTGGTGGTGGAACAATTTGAAACAGTGAGACAGCATATATGAAAAGAATTCTTAAAAGCCTTCTTTCACTAATCATAGTCTGTGCCCTGGGCTACCTGATACTGTTTGCCATCAGGAGCTTCGGGCAGACCAAGCCGTCCTACCCTGACGGCAGCCTTGTCATTGGTTTCTACAACCTGGAGAACCTCTTTGACACCGTGGACGACCCGCGCATAAACGATGCGGCCTTCCTGCCTGACGGAGAGAACCAGTGGACGGAGGACAAGTATCAGAAGAAACTTCACAATATGGCCTCGGCAATCAAGGCTATCGCGGAATACAACGGCCAGTATCACGCTATCCTGGGCGTTGCGGAGGTTGAGAACATTGGAGCCCTGACAGACCTGCTGAAGCAGCCGGAGCTGCAGGACTCCGGATACAAATGTATCCTGGAGGAAGGTGGCGACGGCCGCGGCATTGACGTGGGCCTCATCTACAGGCCGGACGTCTTCCAGGTTCAGGAAGTCAAGTCAATCCCTTATGACTTCAGAAATTCCAGGATAAACTTCTATATGACCCGCGAGGAGCAGAGGTCATTCAGCACCCGCGACGTGCTTATGGTACGCGGTCAGCTTCAGGGCGAACCCTTCGCCGTGTATGTGGCGCACCTTCCGTCCCGCGTGAACGACAAGCCCGCGGACCTGCGCAACAGGGGAGCGGAGATCATCTACAACGACGCTATGGCCCTCCAGAAGAAGTATCCCGGCATCAAGATAGCCGTTATGGGCGATATGAACGACGACCCCACTGACGAGAGTATGACAGACTTCCTCAATGGAAAAGAAAAACTCGAAGACGTTGACGACGATGATTTCTTCAATCCCTTCCTGTCAATGCTCAAGGCCGGATACGGCTCAATGGAGTACCGCGGCCAGTGGCAGATATTCGACCAGATACTGGTGAACAACGCCCTTGCAAACGCCCCCAAGGGAGGCCTGAAGATCCAAAAGATAGAGGCCGGGAAATACTATGGAAAAGTCTTCAACGCAGACTTCCTCACCCAGCAGGACGGCCGATATGCGGGCACCCCATACAGGACATTCTCCGGCGGGGAATTCATAAACGGTTACAGTGACCATTATCCAACATTTATCATAGTATCAAGATGAAAAAAGCATTAATTATCGTGGCAGCAGCATTTGCATTGGCTTCCTGCGCCCCAAAGGAGCAGAATCCTTTTATGCAGGAGTGGGACACCCCTTACGGGATACCCCCGTTTGACAAGATAAAGATAGAACACTATATGCCGGCGATCAAGGCCGGAATAGCAGAGCAGGAGGCCGAGATCAAGGCCATTGTGGACAATCCTGCGGCTCCAACCTTTGAGAATACCGTAGCGGCGCTGGAGCTTTCCGGCAACTTGCTCTCTAAGGTTACGGGTGTGCTGTACAATCTGTCGGAGACTGAAAACTCTCCGGAGATGGAGGCATTGATAGAGGAGGCGACTCCGCTTCAGTCCCAGCACAGCGACAACATCTATATGAACAAGAAACTCTATGAGAGGGTTGCGGCCATCTACAACGCAGACCAGAGCGGCCTCACCCGTGAGCAGCAGATGGTTCTCAAGAAACTCTACGAGGCTTTCGAGCGCAACGGCATCGGCCTCAGCGATGCAGACCAGGAGGAACTCCGCAAGATAAATACGGAGATGTCAACCGTAAGCAACAAGCTGAGCACCAACCTGTTGGCAGAGAACAACGCCTTCAAGGAGGAGTTTGGCATCTCGGTATCCGCATATCCCACCGCTATGACAACCACTGAAGACAGGGCCCTTCGCGAGCGTATGTTCAAGGCTTACTCTTCAAGGGGACACAACGGCAACGAGTATGACAACCGCGAACTCTTCCTCAAGCTTATGGACCTCCGCACCCGCAAGGCCAAGCTTATGGGATATGACAACTCCGCAGACTTCCTCCTGGCCAACAAAATGGCCCACGACCACCAGACCGTTGACGAGTTCCTTGACGGAATAATGAAGGCGGCTGTAGTCAGGGCAAAGGAAGAGGTTGCCGATATGGAGAAGATTGCCGGTTTCAAGATCGAGCCTTGGGACTGGTGGTACTATTCAGAGAAAGTCCGCCAGCAGAAATACGCCCTGGACGAGGAGATGACCAAGCCTTACTTCGAGGTCAACAACGTGCGCAAGGGTGTCTTCCTGGCCGCAAAGACCCTCTACGGAGTAAATGTAGAAGAACTTCCAGACGTTCCTAAATACAATCCTGAGGTAATTGTCTACAAAGTGACCGATGAGAACGGAAACCTGCTTGGAATATTCTCCAGCGACTATTTCCCCCGTTCCAGCAAGAGAGGCGGCGCGTGGATGAACAATTTCCGCGACCAGTACTTCGATGCTAACGGCAACGAGGTGCGTCCCATCATCTGCAATGTTGCAAACTTCACTTCTCCTGACGAGAACGGCGTTGCACTGCTCACCGTAGACGAGGTTGAGACCGCATTCCACGAGTTCGGCCACGCTCTTCACGGACTCCTCACCAAGTGCCACTATCCTTCCGTAAGCGGCACCAGCGTAACCCGTGACTTTGTGGAGACCTTCTCTCAGTTCAACGAGAACTGGGCTTTCCAGCCCGAACTGCTTGCCCAGTATGCAAAGCACTACCAGACCGGAGAGGTAATCCCGCAGGAACTGGTGGATAAGATCATAAACTCTTCCAAGTTCAATCAGGGCTTTGCCACTACCGAACTCTGTGCCGCTTCCATCCTTGATATGAAATGGCACGAACTGAGCAGCGTAGAAGGCATTGACATTGATGAGTTCGAGGCAAAGGTTTGCAAGGAGATGGGCCTGATAGACGAGATCATCCCGCGCTACCGCACCTCTTACTTCAACCACATCTTTGGCGGCGGCTACAGTGCAGGCTACTACGGATATCTCTGGGCTGAGGTTATCGATATGGACGCTTTTGCGGCCTTCGAGGAATCCCCCAACGGAGTATGGGACAAGGAACTTGCAAAGAAGTTCAAGGAGACCTTCCTTGAGAAAGGCGGTTCAGAAGAGGCTATGACCCTGTTCAAGCAGTTCCGCGGCAGGGAGCCCCAGTCAGAGCCGTTCCTCCGCGGAAGGGGCCTGCTTTAGACTTCCTCTACAAGTTCGTAATCCAGGAGCTTCTGCTCCAGGTTTGCGTCTTTTACACGAATACGCACAGGGTCTCCCAAAAGGAACACCTTGTGCGTTCTTTTTCCAACAAGGCGGTAGCGCTTCTCGTCGAACTCAAAGAAGTCCGAACGGATTTCGCGTAGAGGAACCATACCTTCTATCTTGGTGGGGGCAATCTCTACGTACATTCCCCACTCCGTTATTCCGGATACGGTGCCGTCGAATTCCTGGCCTATCTTGTCCATCATAAACTCAACCAGCTTGTACTTGACGCTGGCCCTTTCCGCATCGGCGGCAAGGGCTTCGCGTTCCGAAGCGTGCTTGCACTGCTTCTCGTAGTACTCCTGGTTCTGGTTCTTGGCATCGTCCAGATATAGGCTAAGGAGGCGGTGCACCATTGTGTCAGGATAGCGGCGGATAGGCGACGTGAAATGGGTGTAGCAGGGGAAGGCGAGGCCGTAGTGGCCAATGTTCTCGGTGCTGTAGATGGCCTTTGACATTGCCCTGAGGGAGAGCAGTTCAAGGGCGTCGTGCTCCGGCGTTCCCTTTGCCTTGTCAAGGAGTTCGTTCAGGGAACCGGCCACGGCCTTGGGGTTGGAGATATCGCCCATCTTGTAGCCGAAGTTCTTGGCACAGGCCTTGAGGTCCATAATCTTCTGCTCGTTGGGCTCAGCGTGGATACGGTAGACCATTGTCTTGCCCTTGGCGGCGACGAATTCCGCCACGGAGCGGTTTGCCAGAAGCATAAACTCCTCTATGAGCCAGTTGGCCTCCTTGGAAATCTTCTGGTAAACGCGGAGTGGCTTGCCCGTTGCGTCCACTTCCACCTTCATCTCAGGCCTTTCAAAGCTGATGGCGCCAAGCTTGAAGCGCTTCTCCCTGAGGATCTTGGCAATGCCCCAGAGGGTGGAGATGGCGGTGTCCAGCATTTCAGGCTTATAGTCTTCAGAAGGGGAGGCCGCCTTTTCTATGATGACCTGAGCCTGGTCGTAGTCCAGGCGGTGGTCAGAACAGATAATGGTTCGGCCGAACCAGCGGTTCACCACCTTGCCCTTAGGCGTCATCTCAAATACGGCGGAGAAAGTGAGCTTGTCCTCTCCGGGACGCAGGGAGCAGAGGTTGTTGCTGAGTTTTTCAGGGAGCATAGGCACGGTGCGGTCTACAAGGTAGACGGAAGTGCCGCGCGCCTGGGCCTCCTTGTCAATCAGGGTATCGGGCTTTACATAATATGAAACGTCCGCAATGTGGACGCCTACCTCTATGAGGCCGTTGTCCAGCGGCTTGTAGGAGAGGGCGTCGTCAAAGTCCTTGGCATCGGCGGGGTCGAT
>JAEEGK010017590.1_pt1 | contig 15564 bp, 9 predicted proteins | sample 8958771 | NCBI WGS metagenome assembly JAEEGK01 (sample SAMN16246547, study PRJNA631951) | gut metagenome | biome: gut microbiome; feature: rumen; material: SC-attached | host: Bos | place: Iran: Karaj | collected 2018-10
ACTGGCCATAAGGTTGATGCCATCCGCAAGTGCGATAAGGCATCTTTCTGTGTCATCGAGAAGGATGATGTTCAGCCGGAGAAGTACACCACCTTCTTCCGTAGCGTGATTGCTTTCGGCAGAATCCACATCATCGAGGATGAGCACGAGAAGTTGGAAGCAGCCCGAATGCTCGGCAACCGCTACAATCCGAATCAGGATGAAGCCCTGCAGAAAGAGATTGAAAGCGGTCTGTCTCGTATGCTGGCCATCCGCTTCGATATCGAGCATCTGACGGGTAAAGAAGCGATAGAATTGGTAAGAGGGCGTCAGAATAATGACTGATTCTGATTGCATCGCCACACTCTGACCAAGGTCAGAGAATCCCCAGATAGCCAAAGAATTTATCCGGCCAGTAGTTCATAATCAGCTCGTCTGGAAACTCTGTCCCATGTCGGCAGCGGCCTTTGCCATCTCCTGCAGACTGCTGTAGGCATGACCCGATGCCACCGTATGTGTATGTGCGTCTAATAATACCTTTCTCATATTTATATAAAGATAGTCATATAGAGCGGAAGATACAGCACATCGTCCTTCCTGCTGACATTATAGCGGCTCAATACGATTGAGCGGTGTATCTTGTCTGTATAGTCTTTGACGGCAGCATCCAAGGAAGCGTGTTTCTTGTATTTCTCTCCAGACTTCACTTCAATGACAGTAATCTTGTTCTGCTCCTCAATGATGAAATCGAGTTCCTGCTTGCTGTTCTTGTCGTAATAGTGGAGTGAGATTCCCTTGGCTGACAAAGCACAGGCCACGTAGTTCTCAGTCAGGGCACCTTCATTGACGCTGATGTCACCGCTCAATACTTGAAACTGGATGCCTTTGAGCAGGATGCTGCCCAACAATCCCGTGTCCACCATATACAGTTTATACAGTTTTCGATTTTCAGTAGCCTCGAAGGGGAGTTCAAATGCTGCTGTGTTGAAGGAATAATAGGCTATCCCAGCATCGATAAGCCACTGGGTAGGATCTTCATATTTGCGTCGCGAGGCTCCCTTCTCCAAGTCTGCCAGAATGAAGCGTTTGTCTTCCTTGGCCAGTTCTGAGGGAATGGCATCGAATACGCGCTTTACCAGCACCTGATCCTTACCGGCATATTGTGTGATATCAGCCCGATAGGTTGTCAGAATAGAACGATGCACCTTCTCAACGGCACGGAAATCAGGATTGTTGACGAATGTCTGCACTGCTTCGGGCATACCGCCTACGGCAAGAAACTGACGATAGTACTGGCTCATCTGCTGATGGATGAAGTCAGGCACTGGCGTTTCATGGAGGTAAGAGTCCCTCAGCACGTCAAACACCTGGTCTGATATACCGTTTGCCCAAAGGAATTCCTCAAAATCGAATGGGAACATCGCAATCTCTTCTTCATAGCCGACAGGATAAGAGGGCACTGGCTTGTAATTGATTCCTAACAGAGAACCGGACTCTATAAAATCATAGGTGTGCTCCTCAACGAGAAACTTTATTGCTGTACGTGCATTGGGGCACTCCTGAATCTCATCGAGAAACACAAGCGTCTTGCCCTCGACAAACGGGCCAAAGCCCATAGCAGACAGGTTGGTTATGATGGTCTTGGTATCAAGGTCGCCGTCAAAAGCCTTTTGTGCTATCGGACGTTTCACGAAGTTCACTTCAACAAAATGGGCATAGTGCTGCTTGGCAAACTCACGTACTACGGTAGTCTTTCCTACCTGCCTGGCACCTGTAAGCAAAAGGGCTTTCCGACATCCGCCTTGATGCCACTCTTCTATCTGTGGCAATACTTTTCTTCTAAGCATAATTACAACTTTTCGCAATGTTTTTGGAGACTGTTTTACAACTTTTCGCCACCTTTTTGAGTGCAAATTTACAACTTTTCGCCATATAAACCAAATGTTTGCTGCTTTTTTTGTCAATCTTCCATAAGTTAGGGAGTGTCGTCAAATATTAAGAAACTTTATAACTAATTGATTTGTAGTGTAATAGAAATTTTGTCCCTTTGCCACAATGCCACTTTGCCACATTAATATGTGATAAGTAGCAACAGATTATAATATGTATAGGGCAATAGCTGCACAGGCTGCTGATTGGCCGTCTCGAAGTCGATGGCGATGAAATCTGAAATGTGTTCGTTGGTTGTATTGATGGTTATCATACTCAATCAAACAACTTTTTCCATATCCACAACACGGTTATTGCGCCTATGACACAAAACACGAAATTGGTAAGATAATCTTTTCTGTTTTAGTTTGTTTACTGTCTGTGCAAGTCGTCAGCATTCCGACAGCCAATGCCATTAATAGTACCTTATTCATATTTATATATTCAGATTTATCTGTCTGTTGTATTTGTCCAAGTCATTTTAATGTGTGGAATACCATCGAGCATAAAGGTATTGGACGACTGTTTGAAGCCTGCACTTTCATAGAAGCCTTTGGCATATTCCTGTGCCTCAATGTCAATCAGTTTGGCGTTGAAGTGCTCTTTTGCTGCATCAATGGCATGAAGCATGATCAGCTTGCCATATCCTTTGCCTCGCTCGGTGGTGATAACCCTACCGATGGAAATCTCCTTCATGTGAGTACCGGCAGGACAGACACGGGCCAAGGCTACAACCTTATCAGCAACGGTGAGCCACAGGTGGATGGACTTCTGGTCATCACCGTCCAGATCCTGATAGACGCAATTCTGCTCTACCACGAACACCTCGCTACGCACTCTCAAGAGTTCGTACAGTTCATCCACCGTCAACTCCTGGAACGATTTCTGATGAAGCACCGGCTCATGACTAATTTTCTGATAAGCGAGACGCTCATCACCGTTGGCAAGATAGATAATACCACAATAGGTGAAGCCGTGCTTCTCGATGTTGTGCTGCATAATCTGATTATCCTTATGGGTATCGATGCGGATATTTGTATCATGTAAGAAACAGAAGTCCATGATGTCGCTAAAGATGCCGTGAACATCAGGGTAACTGGCAATACGATGGATGACATGATAAGGCTTTACGTCATCCAGCCACTCACCATTATATATCTTCGTGTAGGTAGGCTCAGGGGAAGGCAAGAAAGCGAAATAGCCGACGATGCGACCAGCATCTTCAATGATATAGCCGCCATGCTTCTCCATATCGCCGAGAATGACTGACTCAGACGGGTAGCCGTCTCCCCATTGGTACATATTGCCTGAAGACCGCATAATCTTCTTTGCGGCCTCCATGACTTGCATAATAGCAGCCATGTCCGTTGGCTTTGCTTTCCTAATTATGAACTTTCTACTCTTCATCTTCAAAGTTGTTGTAGTTCCTAACTTTATGCCTTATTATCCATGATTATTATCTAAGTCTATTTGTTGTCTCTCAATTTTTGTGTCCACTAGCTTCTTCTTTATTATACATGTTTTAGTTTAAAAAATCACGCTGCAAAGTTACGAAATTATTTGGATTTAAACTCTTTTTTTTGTAACTTTGCCATCAAAGATGGAAATATCAACTACGTAAGACTGACGGAACAGATTACTTCTAAGGAATAAAATTCGGGCTCGACCGACCGCTCCAGCATATCAGGGCGGGCGCTCCAATATATAAGGGCGCCCGCCCTAATTCATGCGAGCGCCCACCCGAATCTGGCAAGATGCCGTATCTCTCCCTGTTACATGCCTTCTCGCTCCCTGTTTGCCCGTACCTTTTCCCCTGTTCCTACGTATATCTTCGATAAAGGATTCCCTATTCTTTCATTTTTTTCGTCTTTATTACCGCATTTGAGAACCGGAACCAATTTCTATAATTCTATCGGCACTATCACCTTGAACACGATGTTGCGCCCCATATTATACACGCCCTGACGGCCCGTGGCATTGTTTACGTCGCAGTACTTCAGGCGGCTCAGATGGTTCTGATAGGCCGTATTCAGCAGGTTGTCGGCAGTAACGTATAGCTCGGCCACCTTCTTTTTATGGATGTTCAGGTCGGTACCTGCCGACAGGCTCAGCAGCGTATAGCTGGGCGTGCGTGTCTCCGTATCGTCCACCTTGTAATAGTGGTTCTGCGCCAGATTACACTCTAACCCCAAGGCCACATAGGCATTGTTCAGCGTCTTGTGTCCGTGGTGCGACAACTCGTACTTCAGTTCCGATGTCCAGCGTGGTGCAGGCGTCATGGGCAGGTATTTGGCATCGGCATCGGCATGCAACTGCTGGGCATCGACAAACGAGAAGGTGTTCTGGAAGTGCAGGCTATGGATGGGATGGAAGTCGACACCAGCCTCAAAGCCCAGCAGACGGGCATCGCCCTGCGTATATTCGTAGGTACGGTAACCCTCCTCCTCTACCCTGTCTATGCGCTGCGCAAAGATGTAGTTCTCGATGCGGTTGGCAAATAGGGCCACCTGTGCCGACACGTATTTCGAAGTGAAATCGACGCCGAGGTCGGCCTGCCAACTATATTCAGGCTTCAAGTCTGGGTTGCCAATCTCAAAGCGCTGGGTACCCTCGTGAACGCCATAGCTGCCCAGTTCGCTCATGTTGGGCGCACGGAAACCTCGTGCCACGTTCAGTCGCACGTTCACGTGTTCGCTGGCATTCCATACGGCACCAATGCTACCCGTCACACCATTGAAGTTACGCGAATAGTAGTTCAGGTGACGATGGTCGTAACGCAGGCCTCCGTTCAGCGTCAGGCGGTTCAGCGACTTGCTGACCGTTGCGTAACCACCCAGGTCGAAGAGCCTGTACTCAGGTATCAGCGACTCCTCACCCAAGTTCAGCGACTGCTGCCACATACCGTTCACGCCACCCGCTACTTTCCATCCGTCGAACTCCTGCGACAAGTAGCGCACGTCGTAGGTCAGGGTGTGCAACTTGAAATACAATTCATACTCGTCTTCGTCCTCCTCGAACTCCTGACGACGGTTCTGCTGATAGCCCACGACGGCTTTCAGCCAGCCCTTGCTCAAGTTCAGCGAGTTGTCCCACACGGCTTTGTAATGGTAAATCTGCTGGAAGGGCAATGATTTGCCATAACCATGACCCGTGAACCCTTCGCCATGCTCCAGTTCACCTGTTGTTTCGTCGCGCTCGCCCTCGACAATGCTGGGGGTCTGGTGGAAAATGGTGGCTGTCAGGTGCGAGTAGCCCCACCGTTTGTTCACACCCAGCATCAGTCGTCCAGCCCTCTCGCTGAACTGTGATCCGGGTACGTAGCCGTCGTACTTATTTTTATACGCGTGTGCGTATCTGTCCGTAAAACGTGCATCCCACACGAAGCCCTGCTGATTGCCCGCAAAGTTCAGCGAGTAGTCAAACAAGCCGTTGTTCGTCTGGTATTCCGTGGACACGCTGGCCTTCATCTCGCCCTCAGGCTGGATAGGACTGCCGTGCAATATCAGCACGCCTGCCATAGCGTCACTGCCATACATCAGCGAGGCTGGTCCCTTCAGGATTTCCACTGAGTTCACGTTCTGTCCGTCTATCTCGATGCCGTGCTCGTCGCCCCATTGCTGTCCTTCCTGACGCACCCCATCGTTCATCACGATAATGCGGTTGTAACCAAGTCCGCGGATAATGGGTTTCGAGATGCCGCTACCCGTCGTAATCTGCGCCACGCCAGGCTGGTGTGCTATGGCATCGATAACGTTAGTCGATGTCTTCTGGCGCAGTTCCTTACCGGAGACGATAGCAATTGGTGCCGTCGAGTTCTTCAGCTTTGTGTCGCCTGTCACACCCGTCACCACCATCTCGTTCAGTTTCAGGTGACGGTAGAACACGTCCGTCGAGTCCGACGGGTGTTCGTGATTATAATGATGCTTATGATGCTCCTGCGCTGCCGTAGCCATACATATCCACAGCAACGACAGGATGAAATATATCTTTTTCATTCTGTAGTTTCTATATTAATAAATAAAAGTATGATTGTTATCTCGTGCGGTATTACAGCACCGATGGCGGTCCACGGCTGTATAGTACAGACGGTTGCCCTTGTGTCGTCCTACTGTTCAGGAAGAACCGTCTGTGCTGTGCTAAGATAACCAATGGCACCAGCACCGTCGTGACTGCTGCCGTATATACTAAATGTAGAAACTGACAGAGCAGACAGTCGTCCAAGTGGTCAACAGAGGCTGCATAGTGCGAGTGGTGCACATGGTGGGTACACTCCACGCAGTCGACAGCCGCACTCTCCACAACCTCGTGGCGGTGCAGACCCGACAGCAGCAGCATCGATACGAATACCGACAGCAACAGCCATGTTACTCCAATACTTTTACCCTGTCTGTTCATTTCTGGGTGCAAAGGTAAACAAAAAATAGATGCGCTCCAAACAAAAGAAGGAAAAAAACAAAACAAAGGGCTTGCCGCTGTGGCAAGCCCCTCGTACTAAACTAAACAAATACTTTATCTCATCTGAAATCATGTGGTTAAAGAGACGGTGCAAAGGTACGGCAAAAATCCGAACTGCGCAATACCCAATAATTGGTATTTAGTTGCGAATTGTTGCGGTCTTCTGACCAAAGCGTACGATGTAGAGTCCCTTAGGCAATGACTTCAGGCGCTGTTGCAGGTTGGAGGCATTGACCTCGTCCACCTTGTTGCCATTCACACCGTAGATGGTGACGTTGCCCTGTTGGCCGTTGCTGACCATCTGGATGCCGTCAGTCTTCTCGGTATAGGTAATGGTGTAGGTCATCTCGCTGGGTACGATGCGCATGGTGTAAGTCTCGGCATTGAACGAGGCGGGCATCAGCCATGCACCGGCGTCGCCTACTATCATTGTACCTGAAAGGTCGGAGGTGCCGTTTTGGACAGCGCAGAACAGATGTGTCCAGAAGCCGTCCTGATCGTCGTATGCCGAAGCAGGTGCAACCTTCAGCCAAAGGTCCCCGTCAGGAGCCTTGAAGGTGATTTCCCACGACTTACCATCTCTGAGCTTTTCGAACGGATAGCTCTGGTCGGTCGTGCTCCACGAGTTCAGGTCGCTGACGAGGTAGTAGCCTGCCTCTTCAACCGGCTTAGGCAGCATAACGGTGAACATGGGCGTATTCTGCGAACCAGGTGTTTCCTTATTGTCAGCTACATAATTGGTCCAATAGAAATAGGTGGCGCCGTCTTCCAGACCGGGGAACTGAACAACGAAGGTGGTGTCGGCACCGACGGGCAGATTGACGAACGTCCTAGCAACGGCCACCTGAGGTCCACCCGTAGCGGTGGTCATTTTGTACAGTCGTACAATAATATTGTCGTTGTAGTCGATTGTACCCGTATTCTTAGCCAGTACGCTGACATAGGCCGTGTCGGTCTTGACAATCCATGAACCGCTCTCTCTGACGGCATTGGCTGTCTGCGACGTGGTGCTAAGCACGGGCACGGGATCCGGCTCGCGAGTCTGGACTGTAAAGTTTCTGGTTTGTATGCTCTTCCACTCGCCTTCCGAGAGGTATTTGATGATGAACAGATAGCTATCGTCTTCGAGATTGACGAAATCGAAGGGCAGCTGGACGGTTTCTCCTGCAGCAATCTTCACATCCTTCTTAAGTGTTTTGGTATTATAGTAATAGCCATCATGCCCGTCCTTGTAGAGGTCGGCCAAGATCTGGTTCTCGTAGGTGTCGTTACCATTGTTGGTAGCCGCAACCAGCAGTTTGAGAGTGTCCTCCTTGACAACGTAGTTCGTGGCATTCGTCACGTCGTATGTGAGTGTCAGATTAGCAGCGGCAGCTGAGTCGACAGTCACGCTATCGACAATGAACGTCGTGTAGTCGTAATCGTTGGTTTTAGAGTTGTACTGACGCGTGGCGACAGCAATCTCGTACCTTCCGGCAGAATCGGGAATGACCGTAAAGTCAAGGGGCTTAGTCTGTCCTGCCTCGATGTCGAAATGACGGCCACCCGTCATCTTGCCGTTCAGCATGAAGAACAATTCGCCTTTCCAGAAAGTACCGTTGTTGGTGATAGTGGTTTGTACAGGTATAGGCGTTTTTGCCTCCTTTTTACCGGTAAATGCCAGCGTACCATTCAGGTTGAATACGGGTGGGAAGAGTTTCAGTGTGTCGCCCTTGACATTAATACCGACGTAGTAGTCGTAAGCACCAATTGAAGGATACCATGTGTCCGTTCCGGTGGGACGGCTGATGGGTATGACGAAGCAGGTCATTTCGTTGGTGCCACTACCTAATTTCAGATCCACAGCTAATCCTGAAGGGTCTGCCATACCCCAGTCGGGTCCCAGTTCTACGCCGGTGGCAAGAACTCCTTCGTTGAACAATTTCTGCCCGTAAGCATCGACACACACCACACCTAAATCGAACTTATAGGTAGCGTCCCAATGATTGATGACAGCAAAGCCTAACTTGACCTTAAAATTCTCGCTGATACTTTTGCGCGTCATCACGGTGTCGCAGAAGATAGCGCCCGCAGTGGCTGTCAGAAGGTGTAACTCTTTATCGGGCTTACCTGTATTGGGTTGCACACCAAAAATGGCACCCTGACCAAAGCTGTAGCCGTCGGCACTCTTACTGGCACCGGAACCAGAATTGTTCTTAGAGTCGAGAATAGAGAGCAGGAAGTAGTCGTTACTGCTACCGCCCCAACCCCAGTTGACGTGGAAGTAGTCATCGCCGCCATATCCATCGACTACAAAGGCATGTCCTGAACCACTGGAATCTCCGTCATAATAGACTGGACGACCGGCTTTCAGTTCGTCGTACACCTTCTGGTTCCATTCGCCCTCGTGGTAGTCAACACGCTGTCTGTAGTTGGTGGCTTCGTCGTAATCAAAATAGTCACGTAAGGCGCGAGCAGCAAGGGCTGTTGAGGCACCACTGAACTCGAACGTATAATCCATCTCCACCGCTGTTCCGCAGAGCAGCATCAGATTGGCTACAGCATTCTTTTGAGCATCAGTCTCATAGCCAGTATATCTGGGCAGCATATTATCCCAATCGATAGCTGTACCGGCAGAGATACCGGGCATTTGTATTTTCCGTTTTTTAGTGGTATAGCCAGGAATGGTTTCGGTGGTAGCAGCTGGGTATTTCCAATAATACATAATCTGAGCCATAGCCGTTGCCACACAACCTACCAAGCTATGCGAACTGCCGTCAAGGGGGCAGAGGTCATTATAGGGTGCAGTCTGATCCCACGCTATGGGACCTTCCGTATAGCGTGAGTCCAACAGCGGTCTGATGGCCTCGCCGCTGACGGTACGGCGTGCTATGGGTGCATCGGGGTGGCTGTTCAGATACTCCAGCTGGTCGCTATAGCTTTGCAGCCATTCCTTCATGTTCTCGGGCATGTTGTCAGGGTCAATCTGACCACGGTTCGAATAACCCAGCACAGCGGGTACACGATCGTCGGCAGCGGCAATGACGTAGCCTTCTCCCTTACCGACATTAAAGATGTAGTAGCTGGGAGCCAAGGTATTTTTCTGAACCTGATAATGGCTCGTTGACACCAGACGCAGTGCATCCGGATTCTGTGTCACGGCAGCTGCACGGCGTGGATTCATAAACTGTGCGACGTTCTGACGAGCTTCGTCTGGGGTCACAGGTCCTGCCATTGCCACGATGCTGACAACAAGCGTGATTAGTAGTAAAAATGATTTCTTCATAATTATAATAACGCTAATTAATAATCTTCACGTTGCAAAGATACAAAGATTATTTTAATAAGCAAAGAAAAATTCCTATTTTTGCAACATCCTTTTAAAAGACTATGACTGTCAAGGTTCCCTGAGCACTCCTATGTCGATAGATTTATGTTTCAAAATGGTTGGGTTTTTGTTTATTACACGACAAACGTCATAACAGCAAGATAATTAATTCAGCAACAATCACTATCTTTGCAAAACAAAAGTTCAAATCAACGTATATGAAAGACCAAAAATTTTCAATCGAGCGGGTGTTTGGCATCTTCCGCGAACTGAACCAGATTCCACGTCCTTCACATCATGAAGAACGTGTAGCAGACTATCTTTGCCAGTTTGCAGAGCGATTGCATTTAGAGTATGAGCGCGACAAGGAAAATTGCGTGGTGATACGCAAGGCTGCCACACCTGGACATGAGGGGGCAGAGCCCATTGTGCTGCTGAACCACATGGATATGGTGTGTGTGGGCATGAACGACCCCCTATCCGACCCCATCGAGGCCTACGTGGAGAATGGTTGGATGAAAGCCCATGACACGTCGTTGGGTGCCGACAACGGCATTGGTCTGTCGATGGCATTAGCCGTATTAGAAGACGACAGCATCGTACATCCGGCGCTGGAAGTCATCACGACAACAAACGAGGAGGATGGTATGTCGGGAGCTGCTCAGTTGGGCAAGGACTTCCTGAAAGGCCGCAAAGTCATCAATCTGGACTCAGAGGACTACGACACGATTACAACGGGAGCCGCTGGTGCCTGTCTGCAGTTCTACCGCATACCCATAAACCGACAAGCCGTACCCAATGGCAAGCACCGCTGGTACCGCATCTGTTTCAAGGGCGGATTGGGCGGACACTCGGGCGTCGATATCAACAAGAAACGCTGCAGTGCCGTCATTGCCATGTGGGCCATTCTGGCTGCCATCTACAACGAGTACGATTTCGACGTAGCCTCCATCAACGTAGGTGAAGCCAATGCCTCGATAGCCTCGAAGGCAGAAATCATCGTCTGCGTCCCATCGGGCGAGGCCTGCGAGTTTGTCAAGTCACAACAGGACATGATGAACGAATGGCTGCGTGAGGAATACCCCGAAGATGCAAAGATGACGTGCAGCATCGAGAAGTGTGAACCACAGGACAGCATCATCCCTAAAGAGGCCTTCGAGGCGCTGATGGACTGTCTGGAACAGGTACCTCAGGGGGTTGTGAAGATGAGCGAGACAATGCCGGGCACGGTAGAGACCTCGAACAACGTGGGACGCATCGTAACCGAACAGGACCATATCTTCGTATCAACCCACACACGCAGCTTCATCGACGACGATATGGCCGAACTGAGCCAAGAGATAGCCGAAACGTTCAAGGCGGCAGGCGCCACATCGGAAGTGGTGATGTCGGCACCTGCATGGGCAGAAGACCAGCAGTCACCATTCCTGCAACTGGTCAGCGACACGTTTGTCGACGTATTGGGCTGGCGTCCGCGCATGGTTGCTATGCACTTCGTGTTGGAAGCAGGCTTCTTCGTACAGCACTATCCCGGCATTCAGATTGCCAGCATTGGTCCGCGTATCGTAGAGCCCCACTCCACCAGCGAACGTGTTGAACTGAAAACCATTGACGACATCTGGCAGGTGCTGATAGAACTGCTGAAACGGTTGTCGTAAGAAATACAAGGCAATTGTAGCATTATGAAGAAACTGATAGCGATTATAATTGGGCTGACGACCACACTGGCCATAGCAGCAGTAGACTTGAAACGGTGTCACATCGTGACGTCGGAAACAGATGTCCCACTGGTGCAGAAAATGGCTAACGTCATGAGTGAGGACATTCAGCGCGTGACAGGCGTGCGACCAGGCATTGTCCACAAAACAGGCCAAGGGCCAACAGTCATATTGGCCACTGTAGAGCACGCAGCAGAACTGACTCCCGACATCAACATCAGTCTGTTGCAAGGCTCATGGGAGCGCTACAGCATCACCTCACGCGGACAACAACTCGTCATCGTGGGCAGCGACGCCCGAGGACTGGCATACGGCGTGCTGCACGTGAGCGAGCGGATTGGCGTCAACCCATGGTACTGGTTTGCCGATGTCCCCGTAGCACACAAGGCTACACTCGACTACGTGGAGAATTTCGTGTCGAATGAGCCAACCATCAAGTATCGCGGCATCTTCATCAACGACGAGGATTGGGGCCTGAAGACATGGGCTGCCAACAACTTCGAGAAGGAGTTAGGCGATATAGGACCAAAGACATACGACAAGGTGTGCGAGCTCTTGCTGCGTCTGCGTGGCAACATGCTGGCACCTGCCATGCACGACTGCACAGGTGCATTCTACAGTCATCCTGAGAGTCAGCGTGTGGCTGCTGAATGGGGCATCATGATTACGACGAGCCACTGCGAGCCACTGCTGTTCAACAACGCGGCACCATCGGAATGGGACAAGGCGAAGGACGGTGAATGGAACTACCTGACCAACAAGCAGACCATTTGGCAGAAGTTGGACAACCGCATCCGGGAGACGGCGCAGTACGACAACATCTATACGATGGGGATGCGTGGTCTGCATGACGAAGCAATGAAGGGCTCGACAAACCCGAAGGTGAGGGCACGGACGCTGGAAACGGTGTTTGAAGACCAGCGCGAAATACTGACGCGCCACAAGCAGAAGCGGGTAACGGAGATACCACAGATTTTCGTGCCCTACAAAGAAACGCTGGACATCTACGACGCTGGCTTACGGGTGCCTGACGACATCACACTGGTATGGCCCGACGACAACTACGGCTACATGAAGCGCGTGTCGAACAAGGCAGAGCAGCAGCGGACAGGAGGCGCAGGCGTCTATTACCACCTGAGCTATTTGGGTACGCCCCACGACAACCTGTGGATAGCCACCACAGCACCTATGCTGATGTACGAGGAACTGAAGAAAGCCTACGATGCCGGTGCACAACGCTACTGGCTGCTGAATGTGGGCGATATCAAACCTATGGAGATTGAAATGCAGCAGTTCTTCGATATGGCGTGGAACCTGCAGGACTTCAACTACGACAATGCCAACCGTTATCAGGCACAGTGGCTGGCAAAAGTGTTCGGCAAGTCCGATTCTTCACTCTTCACTCTTCACTCTTCACTCCAAAGCATCCTGGACACCTACTATCGGCTGGCCTGGCAGCGCAAGCCCGAATTCATGGGCTACGAACTGGAATGGGACAACGACGAGAACAACCGTCTGCACGACTCAGACCTGACACCAGCAGAACGCCGTCAGCGACTGGCCGACTACCAAGCCATATCCGATGCGGTGGACGCCCTTGAAAAGCAGCTGTCCCCCACCCTGCGCCCTGCGTTCTTCGAGATGGTAGGCTACTCAGTGATGTCGGCCTACCAGATGAACCGCAAATTCCTCATGGCACAAGAGAACCACGAAACGGGCAGCGCAGAGGCAGCCAGCCAAAGCCGTGCAGCCAACGACAGCATCATGAAACTCATAGCACGCTATAATACGCAGTTGGACGGCAAGTGGAACCAGATGATATCGCAAGTTCCGCCAGGCTATACAGCCAAATATCACCTGATGCCAGAATTAGTTAACCGTCCTACAAAAGCCTACCAGTTGCCTAAGAGTCAGCGACGCACCAAATATGCCAACAAGATTGACCTGAGCAAGGTACAAGTTAATGGTGCCTTCCAGCTGTTAGAAGGCATCGGATGCGACTGGATAGCCCTGCAGATGGGCCAACCGTTGGACGCTGCACAAGACCCCGGCAAACTGACATCTCAACATATCGGCATCCCGTTCGAATGCAGCCAAACAGGTGGCAAGACACTGTCGATATGCCTCTCAGTAGTTCCCTTCTGGCCCGTCATGCAAGACCGCAGCAATCGTTTTGGCGTAAGCATTGACGGTAGTACCCCCATAGTTTGTGAAAACAAGTTCACGGAATGGTCATATCCCTGGAAGCTACAGGTGTTGGAAAACCGCAAGGACTTTGTGCTGTCGCTGCCGATAGACCGCAAAAAGAAGCACCACCTGCTCACGCTGGTCATTGGCGACCCTGGTCAGATGGTGCAGGAAATATCATTCAAGTAATTAATTCTACTCTATGGTAATCTTCAGCAGGTCAAAGCCATGACCTACTACCTGCAGATTGCCTTGATTCAGCAGCTCAAAGGACTTGTTTGACAGTTCAAACTCCAAGGTAGCCTCGCCTTCGAAGGGCACGTCACCACGATCGGGATCGCTGAGACCGGTAATGAGGTTTGCCCAGTTGACGGTAGGACTTGCCTGGCAATAGTCGCTAGCAGTACGCTTGCAATACAAACGGAGCTTGGAACCGGCACTTGCACTTCCCTTAATTTGGGCAGTGACCGTACCTTCCTTATCCTCCCAGATGGTACCCCAGTCAACAGAATGCTTGCCTTCCCACAATGTCACCTCAGAAGGTGGAATCAGCGACATCTTCAACAGGTCGAAGCCATGACCAACCACCTGCAGGTTACCACCATTCAGCAATTCGAACGACTTAGCAGTGAGCACAAAGTCAATAAAGGTATCTTCGAACGAAATCATAACATCACCACGATTCGGATCAGTGCCACCCTTGACAATGTCAGCCCAGTTTACTGCTGCACAGCCCATAGCATACTCAGTATCAGTACGCTTCACATAGAGGCGGAGCGTATAGCCAACCTTAGCCTCCTGCTTGACTTTAGCAGTAACCGTACCGTCCTGGTCTTCCCAAATAGTACCCCAGTCAACTTCATGTTTGCCTTCCCATAGCACTTCCTCAGGAATGAGCGTGACCTTAACAGTAGCAACCTCTACAAAGCCACCGTCACTGAGGAACTTCACAGCAGAACCACTTGCGGCAGAAGCCTTAATCTCATAAGAACCTTCCTCCAGTTCGGGAACCTTAACAGTCAGCTTTGTGTCCTCCTTGCTCACAATCTCGCAATTCTGACCATTGATTGTGACAGAGGCGACATCGTTGAGTTTGCAGCCCGGCATGGTGAGATTATCGCCAGACTTAGCCGAGAATTCTGCCTTTGAAACAGTAGGATTGTTGGTTATCGTCATCAATCCGCCACCGTACGACAGATTATTTTCATCGACGAGCGATATACGGTACTGTCCGTCAGCCAATCCTGCAGGGATGGTAAACTCGATAGAGCTGTCATCATTGCTAGTGACATCAACCAACTGACCATTAATAGAAACCTTCTTAACTATTTTCATGTTGCTTCCGCTAACCTTGGCAACAGCACCTGGTGTCTGCAAACGTTCTGCGGGTTTCTCCTCAGCAACAGGGTCGCCAGCCAGAGGCTTCACTTTCAGAGTCATTGTACGCGAAGTCTCCTTGCCCTGTGTGGTAACAGCCAAAATCTTAAGTGTATATTCTCCGGCCTCGAAAGCCTTGTCGATAGTGTCGCCGACATGGACTTCCTGACCATCAGCATACCACTTCACAGTTGTATAATCAGCAGGTGTCACCAACACTTCAAAATACAGGTTGGCATCACGGTTGATACTGAAACCGCCATCGGGGAAGTCGGTATTCAGAATACGAGGTGAGTCGTACTCACTGACCGTATAGAAAGACTCCTCGTCTTTGCTGCAGCTCGTGAACGCTACGGCAAAACCGCAGCACACGAGGCCGATTGTTAATATATTCTTGATTTTCATAATTCTTAATTATTTATTCTTCACTATTCACTCTTAACTCTTCACTCTACATGGATGTCAGCAACGTCCCACCAGAGGCGCTTGTGCCAGTCATCGATGAATTCGCCCTTCTTGTTCTTGCTATTCATGCGCTCGATAGCTTCGCTATAGTTCTTGCTATTGTACTTGTTCTCCAAGATTGGATAGCACAGGCGAACAGGCGTCGTC
>JAEEGK010017592.1_pt1 | contig 15564 bp, 10 predicted proteins | sample 8958771 | NCBI WGS metagenome assembly JAEEGK01 (sample SAMN16246547, study PRJNA631951) | gut metagenome | biome: gut microbiome; feature: rumen; material: SC-attached | host: Bos | place: Iran: Karaj | collected 2018-10
TCCGGAATTTCTCGTTTCAGTTTCTCATTCCACACCATTTTGCCACCACTTGATTTGTACGGTTTGCCTTCCTCATTTGGGAAGTCGAACTGCACAAACCAGTAATCGTAGAGTTGCTTGGCGAGTGCTTCTAAATTCTGATTTATCAGAGTCGCTTTCTTTATATCATCACAACTATATCTATTTTAAGCATAATAAAATACCATTTAAACTCCATTCCAAAACTTACTACAAAAAAACGGTGCCTGCTCACGCAGACACCATTCTCTCTTTTACCCAATATGAAATAAAAACTATTGAAATACTTTTTCCGAAAAACTTAAAATTACATTGTAAAAAACTTTTCCTTTTTTAATAACTTACTACCACTTTCTGGTTAGAGATTATATACAGACCAGGCTGCATATCACCAAAATCATTTAACCCTCTCTCAACTTTCAATTTCTTTACCAATACGCCTTGCGCTGTATATACAGGAACTACCTTGCTGGTGTTACTCTTAATCACTAATCGGCCGTTTGCCGATGCAATCTCGAAACCGTCATTAACGACAGGCTGTGTAACCGATGTCGCTCCAGACGGCATAACCTCCTTAACCGTGAGTTTGTCGCCGTTTGTGCCCGATAGTTCGTAATAAACATCCTGACTGATAGGACCTATATCGACAGTCTGCTGCTGTCCCATGCCCTTGTTGAATATGATGTTGAAGGTATAGTCCTTCTTGTTTACGTCGAATGCCTTGTAATACCACTCCACGCCGTCGATAACAACCTTGTCGGTCATCTTTGTTCCCGGCCATGAGCCAAGCAAAGTGTTTGACGAATCCCAAGCATAGAAATAAACAGATGTCCAGTCAGGATTCTTGAAGTAGACTGTTGCCTTGTGAGCCACAAACGGAGTGACGGTATATTTGCGCGTTGCCACGTTCTTTACTGTTCCGCCAACAACGAGGGCAACCTTAAGCGTACAGTTCGAAGAAATTTCAATATCCGTACCGCTTGCCACCTTTGTGCCGTTAGTTGCCGATGGTTCTGTGCCGTCGGTGGTGTAAACGAGCTGTGCATCGTCGTGAGCAGAGACAGCCACAAGCTTAACCTTGAAAGCCTCCTCATAATCGCCCGAAGCCTTGTCTGCCCAAGCAATCTCGGTGCTCTTGCTCATCAGATAGCGATAGTGGTATCCGTCGAGAACCTGAACCATCGTGTTAGGAATGTTCGTATTGCTCTTGTCGCCCACGATAACGCGTAGCTGACCGTTCTCGCCAGTAACCGTTCTGATGCACTTTGCAGCCTGCGAAATATACTCGCTGTAAGTGCTCTGGTTCGTGATTCCGACAGCCTTTCGAGCATCAATCATCGCCTTTATCTCCTGCTTGCAGTCAATCCAATGCTTCAGAAAGACGCAAGGCGTTCCGGGCATTGCAAGCATCCATGCGTTAAGCGCGAGAGTGTCGCGGCGGATTGGGTCTTGCTGATCGTTTGCACGTACCTGAGTGTCGTGATTCTCGACGAAAGTAACAGCATATCGGCGATAATTAGCATCACTCACCAGCGAACCGTTTATCAGCTTTGCCCAGTTGTAGCCCGATGATGCCACGGCATCGCGACAAGTATATCGGAACGGAAAATCGAACGCTGCACTCTGAACAGTGCCGTTCACCTTTGTGCCGTCAATCCAGTTCTTAACAACTGCTGTATTGCCGTCCCAGTACTCGCCCACCGAATATGTGGCATTAACCGTACTGTTGTAATCGCCAGTAAACGATGCGCTGTAGCCCTTAACCATGTCGTAGCGGAAACCGGCATATCCTAATGTATTCTGAAGATAGCCAAGATATGCCTTTACCACCTTATTTACATTCGCACTCTTATGGTCGATGTCGCGGCAACCGCTCCAGCCCTCGCCCGTATCCTTGTTGGAACTAAGCGAAATGCCGTTACCTGATGCCCATGCTGCAGTCTGACCGTTGTCATCGTCAGAGCAGATATCCGAAGGAAGCATCTGATACTTAACACCGTTGTATGTCTCAGCCGCAAAATCAGTCCACGAACCGCCTGCGCCAAGGTTGTTGCGATGGTTTATAACCACATCGGCAATGAAACCAGTGCCCTTCGACTTGTATGTATTTATCATCGAAAGCAGTTCTGCCTCGCTTCCGAACGATGAATTCTGGTTGAAATAATACTGAGGCATGTATCCCATGTTGTTGCCCGAGCCGCAATAGCCGCTGTTTGGCACCCAAACAAGACTGAAATACTGGGAAATCTCATCTGCCTGCTTTTCAAGATAGTTCCACTGCGTGTCTACATACGAATCCCAATAGAATCCCTGAAGCATTACGCCGCCGTATGCTGCCGGCCAGCCCTGAGCCGAAGCCGATGCTGCCACGGTGAGTGCCGCCACGGCAACAGCCGTTTTCTTGGCACATCTGTCAATGAATTTCCGTACCCTCATGATATTATCTTTTTGATTACGTTGCAAATATAATTTTCTTTGGATAACAAAAAGACGTTAAAATACTGAAAATTTACGTTTTACGAGCGCAAACGATTCCGCTTGCGCGGTATGCTGATATCAGACTTAATAACCTACACAAGAACAATGTTAGAATCGGCATATAAAAAACGTAGTTTACGTTCTGAAAAACAGAGCATAAACTACGACTGGAATTTTGCTGCATAAGCCTATCGGCAAAACTAAGTATGACTTAAATCTATTTCAAGAACAGACTTATTAAATGCACAAGTATTGGCGGATAAACAAATATCGGGAAAAACAGTCCGAACAGTCCACCCCAGAAATGAACAGCATTTCCGAAACAGTTTATTTTCTGTCTTGCCATACAATAACAGCAGTAAAGCAGAAAAAGCAGAGCATAAACATATCCCGGAACCGGGATTGGAATAAAGAACAAATAAAAACTTATTTTAGGAAAAATAATTACTGAAGCAAACATAACTGCCGAAACTGCGCCCGATGAACCACAAAAATAATAAGACACATTATCGCGATATTTCATCAAGTCGGGAATTGATGAGACAATCAAGGCAAGAAGATAAAAGACAAGATAGATAATCCTGCCCAGCAAACTGCCGTAAATCCCGACAAAGGCTCCCTCAACCAAATTACCTATAAAGTAAAGAGTTATCATGTTTAACAGAAGATGCCACCATCCTGTGTGTACAAGCCCCGACGCAAGTATACGATAATACTCTTTGAAATGGCTTACATAATACGGATTGAACATAAATATGCCCAACAAATCGGGACGAGCCATACAACGCGGAAACGGATTGTTTTTCGGAAAAGCCACAATAGAAATTATCGACGTGACTATTATAATTGATGCGGTAACCATATTTCTGTTTTTTTGGCTGCAAAAATATCATATAAATGTGATTTAAAAGAGAGGTAAAGGCGATTTTTTCTATGAAAAGTGAAAAATCATTCAGAATTTACGAAATTTTGCTAAATATACCTATCACCATTCTAGTACTACAACAAATTTTACACAAAATCAAACAATTTTCTAACAGAAACAAACTTTTTAATGTATTTTTCATACGATATATTACTTTTTATTGTATTTTTGCACAAAGAAACAAATAACATTTTCAAATCAACAGAGGAACAATGAAAAGCTTTATTTGCAGAAATATTAGAACTTTTCCTAAAGTAGGATTCTTCGTTTACGCATTGTCACCACTTTGGTACAACTGCGATAACGTCATGACTGCAACATATATCTTTGTGATTCCGACAATTCTGGTTTCTGCTTACGGATTACTTGCCTATCCAAAGGAAATATCAGAAACACCTATGATTTTCTCTGACACCAACATAAAATCGGAGACAATCAACTTGCTTATATCAATCATTGGAATTACAATCTGCCTGCTTTTCCCAACAAGCGATGCTATGGCAAGATACGTTATTTTCGGTATTGATATTATAGCAACACCTTTTTGCATCTTGTTTTCGAATAAGACAGAAATAACGAAATAGAAAAACCTCTCTTCTTTTAAAACTAACTTCACGGCAGAAGGCAAGCCTCGGTAAACGAGCGTTTGCCTTCTATTTTTTTAGTACCATGAATCATATTTCGTTAAAAAACAAATTTCAGCCAAAAAAAATTTGGCTTTAAAAGATTTGATGACTATATTTGCAACGGTTTGATTACCAACCAGCGACGTAGTGGGCTTTTTTAAGTCTGTTCGCACTTAAAGGGATTTCTAATTATTAGAATCCCTTTATTTTTTTGAGCCTTTTATTTATAGATTATCAGAAGATTGCGTGTTTTTTACAGACGCTGAAGGCGTCTCCGCTTAGTAACCGTAGGTCGGAACGACCTGCGGAAATAGTGCACAATCAAAAAAAGCACTCTGAAGGAGTGCCCCAGTTATCGCAATGGGCGACCGCCTTCAGGGTCGAAATTATTCGAACTGTCCGCAGATCCTACGGATGCTGCGGTTACTGAGAGGTGACGCTTCCAGCGTCATTCCAAATAATCATCTCACGATATAGAAAAATGAAGTTTCTTATACCGATTCGATGCATTAATATACGTTTCATCAACCTAGGACGAAGCTACCCCCTTGCTACCCTCTTGCTACCCCCTTACTATCCTCTTACTATCCCCTTACCAAGAAAGGGGCTTTTTGTTATCTTTTTGTATGATGATTCATTTTAATCTGTATTATTTTGCATAATGTAATTTGTTCGAATAACAAAACGCGAAAACGTGTTTCGTTACCCCGAATTCGCGTGAGTTACTGATTATACACACAAAAAAAATCCTGCCCGATCACCATGACCAAGCAGGATTTACTTAATAATAACCAAGAATTAACTCATATTAGTTTTTCGGAGTAAACGTAACCTTGTTTGCACCCTCATAACTCAAGAACAGCTTGATGAGATACTTGCCGGCAGCAACCGAAAGGTCCTTACCGTTGTTCTGAGTAAGATTGCCATAGTTCGAAGCATCTCCGTTGGCACCGCCCCAGCTCACTGTCCAGTCGTCGTTCATGGCAAACTTAAGGCTTGTCTGCTCGGCGAATGTGTATTCAATCTGCCAGCAGTTCTCCTCCTTGTTGTATGTCATGTGAGTTGCGGCATCAGCCTGATTCCATCCGTTGTGAGTACCAACCATTGTGATGCTGTTTACGGCAGTAAGGGCGTAAGTACCCTGTGCAAGGTCTACATCAATCTGATAGAAGGCTGCATCTGGAGCTGGGCAGTTAGAACCGCCGTTGTCCGCAATCTTGCCTGTGCCGTTGAATTCGTAGTCGCCATTCCAGTTGTCGCCCGGATTTGGCTTGAACTTGAACTCACTGTCGAGATAGTAGTAGCCCTGGTACTTTCCGTCGAAATTCTTGCCGAACAATGGGTGTGAGTCCTTCCATCCGCTCTCGCCGCCAATCTCGTAGAGATATTCTTTGAAGTCGAGTTTCTCGATGGTGTAAGTGTACTCCATCATGTTGAGCGTCATGCGATAGATGCCCGCTTCTTCAATCATTCCGGCCTTTGGAGAATTTGTTGTCAGTTTTCCAGAAAGACTCGCATCGCCGTCGACCTCCGTTCCAAGAACGCCGCCAGCCCAAATATCACCGCCATCAACATTGTCCTGTGGAATAATCTTCCAGTACTGATTTACAGCATCGGTTGTAAAGACCACGGTGAATACAGGGTCGTCGTACACATTCTTGTCGCTGTGGTTGAACTTGAGAAGATTCTGGGCATTCCAATTTGACTTGCTTCCGCCGTTCATTGTGTAAACCATATCGCCAATGAGATAGTAGCTTGAAGATATGAACGGAGCAGAGAGCGAAACCTTGACCTCTGTCTTATCAGACTTCGCGCGCATTGCCTGACCGTTATCTGAATAATAGACAGTTGCCACACCCGACAGAGTGCGCTCGTTCGGAGCCTTTCCGTACAGAGCCTCAACGGCTGAAACAAGGTCGGCAACAGCCACCTTGCCCTTTGGACTGATGTTGATAGTCTGCGCCTCGTCGAACGTTACCGTGCTCTCGGTGATTGCCGTTCCAGCAGGAATATTGAGCCGAGAGTTGAAGATGCTTACACTGTCGGTTGTAACATCAGCAATCTTGATGGCATCGACAGAAGTGGTTACATAAGTGCCCGATTTTGCCTCTTCGACTGCGCTCTGAAGCGGCTTCGCCCAGTCGGTATAGTCGGAGGTACAAGCAGCCATAGAGGCTGCAAGTACCATTGAGAACAATATATGCTTTTTCATATTGAATACTTGTTAAGAATTACTTTTTAATGAAATTATACTGACCGGTAATATCATTGAAGTAAATGATGTAGTCGCCCGGTTCAACCTCGATGTCGGCACCGCCGTTCTTGCCCGTACCGTAAGGGAATGATGTGCTTCCCCAGTTGTCGTCCCAAGAACCTGCCATCTTGAACTTCAGCTTGCAACCGTCGCCGGCTGTGAAGTTAGCAGTCCAGATGTGGTTTTCTGCGCCATCGTATGTGTTGAAGGCTGACATTGGCTGGTCGCCCCAGTCGTTGAATGTACCGGCAAGGCAGATGCTCTCGTAAACCTTTGGAGTGCCCTCGTATGCCTTCATGCTGAACTCGTGAGATGCTGTGTTCAGAGTGATTGTGTAGTAGCCAGCATCAGCAACCTTAATGTCGCCCGGATCGTCGCCGCCATTACGATAAGCACCGTCGGCACAGATTCCGTAATCCCAGTTACCAACAAACTCAAGAATCTTGAACGAGCCTCCGGCTGGGAACCAGCTTACATACTCAAACAAGCCGTCGCCTGTCTTGGCATCGTACTTCTCTCCGTCTACTGCGAACAATGGTGCGATGCTCACGCCCTTGCCATCGGCATTGTTGCTCCATGAGCCATCGCCGATACATCCGCCAACCATGTACCAGAAGTCTGGGTCAGCAGCCTTCAGAGCCTCGTAGTATGGAAGGACCTTCAGTTCAACGATGTTTGAACGAACAACGCCGTACTCTTTGCCGTCAGCCCCGACGAGAGCCGACTTGATGCGGAAGAACAGTTTCTGGCTCTCAGGAATATCGGTAGACTCCTTCCATCCCATGAGCTTTTCGAGCGTCTTGTCTATCTCAGAAGAAGTGAACTCGCCTGTTACCTTACCCTTCACTGTCTCGTCGAGCAAAACGTAATCAGGCTTGCCGATAACATTTCCGTCCTCGTCCTCTGTGTAGAGAGTGGTGAAGTTGCCTGTTCCCGACATCTCGACCGAATAAACCGGAGTTGTAGGGAATCCGTAGTTTGGCTGAGACCAAGTGAGGTTCAGGGTCTTTGACTTCTGCAAATCGATATCCTGTGTAGAATAAGCCGGAGTGTTAAGCACGAATGTCTGCGGAACAGGATAACACTCGCTTCCAACAACAGGATTGCTGTCTACATCTGTGTTACATGCTGCGAAAACAGCCAGACAGCCAAGCATTATTGATGATTTTAATATATTATTCATATCTGTATCTTTAGTTAGACGTTGTTAGTAACCCGGATTCTGAACCAAATTAGGATTTGCGTTCATATCGGCATAAGGAATAGCGAAGATGTTCAGGTGTGAGTCGATGTTTACACCGCCCTGAACGCCGCCTTTCCACTCCCACTTGTAGTCGCTCATTCCTGCAAACTGACCGTAGCGGACAAGGTCGGTACGGCGGAAGCCCTCGAAGTAAAGCTCGCGAGAGCGCTCGTCGAGAATATCCTGCAAAGAGTACGCAGCCTTTGTTGAAGCATGTGCGCGAGTGCGGAGTGCGTTGATGTACTTTGCACCTGTCTCGCTTGTTGTGCCTCCGTTGGTGCGTGCATCAGCCTCGGCTGCGATAAGATAAGCCTCGGCAGAACGCATCAGGAAATAGTCGGTATCGACAAACTTTGTTGCATGAGCCGAACCGCCTGTGCTGTATGTGTTGCGATACTTGGCTACAGAGAAGCCCGATGTAAACTCGGCTGGGTCGGTGATGCTAAGGGTACGGTCCTTTCCGTAGAAGAGAGCGCGGTCGTCGCCTGCCTCGGTAGTCATAATCTCGGTCTCGACGTTTGGAGCGTCTGATGTTGGGAAGAACTTGTCTACCAGATTCTTGCGGGCACGGTTACCTGACCAGAACTCTGTTGTATTGTAGTTACCGTATGTGTTCATATCAGCCTTCCAGCATGAAGCCATAAGGAACATTGTTGTACCGTATGATGTTGTAGTAATACCATCCTGAAGCACTGGCAGGATTGCCTCGCAAGAAGCACCACTCTCGCCGTTGTCGCCCATGAACAACATCTGATATGCAGAGAATCCGTTTGCGCCGTTTGTCCAAAGAACATGCTTTGAGTTGATAACCTTTTCGGCATATTCCTTAGCCTTTGCCCACTGAGCCGTTCCGGTGTAGACCTCGGCATTGAGGTACAGGCGGGCAAGCAGAAGCCAGGCGGCACTCTTGTCGGCACGACCGTAGTTCTTGTCGGCACTTGTTCTTGCCTCGGCCTCAAGAAGGTTTGGCTCAATCTCAAGAAGCTCCTTCTCGATATACTTGAACAAGTCGGCTCTCTTTATCTGCTTAGGACAGTCGGAAGAAATGACCTCGGTAAAAGGAACATTTCCGAAGCAGTCCATAAGATGATAGTAATACATGGCACGGAGGAAACGAGCCTCGGCTGTCATTGTGGCATCGTAGTCGGCACACTTCTCAAGATAGTGATTGCAGTAGTCAATGCCGGTATAAAGACGATAGTAGAAGCCCTGCAACATTGGGTGCGAACTTGTGTACTGGTTGAAGTTGAACGAGCTGATACCATCGTCACCCCAGCAGCACATAGCCTCATCGGTTGGAAGTTCGTTTGCATTCCACAACTGGCGCACGAAGCCTGTTGTACCGCCGTCGAGTCCGTCAACATCGCAGTCTTCATCATCAGGACCTTGCTGACCGGAGATAGCCATATTTGCATAGCACTTGTTCATAAGTCCGTTGGCATCAACCTTCATCACCGTGCCCGGATCGATAGGTGTTACGTCCAATACATCGCATGATGCCATTCCGAGTGACAAAGCCATTACGGCTCCCGGAACTATATGTTTGAATCTAATAGTCATAGCTTTATATCTTTTGGATTAGAAATTAAGTGACAAACCCAGCATTGTGTTGAACGGACGTGGGTAGATGTTGTTGTCGATACCGCCCTCAACCTCTGGGTCCAAGCCATCATACTTGGTAATTGTAAATACGTTTGATGCAGCAACGTAGATGCGTCCGCTCACGCCCTTGTACTTGGCAGCCTTGAACAGGTTGTTGAAACTGTAACCGAGTGTGATGTTGTCACACTTCAAGAACGATGCGTTCTGCACGAAGTAGTCAGACAATACATTGTCGTAAGTACACCAGTTTGTCTCAGCAGACTTCTTCAAGATATTGTGTGTGTAGTTGAATGAGCTGTCGTAAGTCTTTGCAACGTTTACGAAGCCAGCCTCGCGGTCGTTAAACACGTAGTTGCCGATGCTACCGCGGAATGAGCAGCCCAAATCCCAGTTCTTGTACTGGAAGCGAGTAGCAAAGCCGAATGTGAACGGAGCAGATGCACTCTTATAGAAGTAACGGTCTTCGGTTGTAATCTGTCCGTCGCCGTTGCGGTCAACATACAAGCCCTCGATAGGCATACGGTTCTCATCATAAACCTGCTGATAAACCCAGTATGAACGTGCTGGCTTTCCAACGGTGTGATACTGAGCCACGTTACCTGTACCTGCGCTGATGCCGCCGTCCTTAGCCTGAACGATACTTGCATCGCCTGTGAGCTCGGTAATCTTGTTGTCGTTGTATGTCATGTTAGCACTGATTTCCCAGTACATGTCGTTCTTGACGATTGGCTTGACAGTTGCAGAGATTTCGATACCCTTGTTCTCCATCGAACCGATGTTCTTTGTAACCTGATTACGGAAGTTAGAACCGGCTGATACAGGAGCGGTATTGATAAGGTCTGTTGTCTTGCGGAAATAGTAATCAACGCTGACGTTCAAGCGGTTGTAGAAGAATCCGAAGTCGAGACCGGCATTGTAAGTAGCAGTTGTCTCCCACTTCAAATCAGAGTTGTATGCGTTAGGACGATACAAAGTTCCGTTGCCATAAACAGGATAGTATGCGCTTGCGATTGTGCTTACATTGTAAGATGTAAAGTAGTTGTAATCGCCGATGCCTTCCTGCTGACCAGTCTTACCCCAACCGAGGCGGAGCTTGATTTCTGAAACATCCTCAACATCCTTCAGGAATCCTTCCTCGTTAATTTTCCAAGCAAAGGCGAATGCAGGGAATGTTGCGTAGTGCTGCTTGAATCGTGATGAACCATCGCGACGAACAGTTGCAGTAAGCAAATATCTGTCGAGCAATGAGTAGTTCAGACGACCGTAGAAACTCTGGAGGCGGTTCTCGCTTGCCCAAGGCTTAGCGTTGATATTTGTTGCCTTTCCGCGGAGACTCTCGTCGTTGTTTGTCTTCTGATAGTATCCGCAGCCGTACTTGTCGCCCCAGTATTTTGTTCTTGAGTACTCGTAACCAGCCATCACATCCAAGTGATTAGCATCGTTAAAGTCCTTGTAGTACTGCATCCATCCTGTAAATGTGTAGCTGTACTTGTTTTCCTTCTCGTATCCGTCCCAGCCGTAGTATGTGTTTGAATAACTGCTGATAGGAATACTTGTTGTCTCCTTACCGTTTGAGCGGTTGCCAGATGCACCGGCATGTAGTCTCAAATCTTCGAAGCCATGAACCTTATAGTCCAAGTCGAGGCTACCGATGTAAGCGTATGACTTAGAATACTTGTCGTAAAGGTTCAGCAATGAAACAGGGTTACCAACAGACTTGCTGTTTGCTGTATTCACCCAGTTAGGGTCGTTAAGAGCCGAACCGTTGTCGAGCCACTGGAAGTAGCCGGCAAAGTTCTTATACTTAGGGTCGCTGCTTGTAACAGGCTGAGTAGGGTCCATGCGGACAGCCGCTCCAATGGCATCGGTGTTTGCATAGTCGGTATCAGCCTTCATGAACTTACCGTTGAAGTTTGCTGTAAGATGATTCTCGAACAGAGATGGTGAGAGACTCAAACTGGCAGTATAACGCTTGAAGTCGGAAGTCTTCATGATACCTTGCTGATCGGTGTAGCCCAGCGACACGCGATAAGGCACGTTCTTCAAACCGCCAGAAACTGTAAGGTTATGGTCGTGGCTCAACGCTGTGCGGTAAACCTCGTCCTGCCAGTCGGTATTTGCATTTCCAAGAAGCTTGTAAGCGTCAGAATCGGCTCCGTAGTAGCTCTTTATGAATGCGCGATACTCGTTTGCATCCATCACGTCAACCTCGCCGCTGCGTGTGCTGAGCGAAACGTTACCATTATATGTAATCTGTGGAGCAGAAGCCTTTCTACCCTTCTTTGTAGTGATGATGATGACACCATTTGAACCACGCGAACCGTAGATGGCTGTTGCAGAAGCATCCTTCAGTACGGTAAATGATTCGATATCAGCAGGATTGACCATAGAAAGAGGGTTAGCCAAACCCTTCACGCCCTGATTGTCGAGGGCAAGACCGTCGATTACGATAAGAGGGTCGTTAGATGCGTTAAGCGAAGCACCTCCACGGATTCTGATTGTTGCGCCCTCGCCCGGAGCACCGCCCTTTGATGTTACGTTAACACCGGCAATCTTGCCTTGCAGCATGTCCTGCGGATTGGTTGTGAGACCTTTGTTAAGCGCATCTGGCTTCAAGGCTGTAACCGAACCGGTGAGGTCGTTCTTCTTTGCAACACCGTAACCGATTACCACCACGTCTTGCAACGACTTCGCATCTTCCTGCAAAACCACAACCATGTTGTTTGTAGCCTGAAGTGTCTGCGAAACATATCCTACGAACGATATTGTCAGTTGTGCTCCCTTCTTACAGTTAAGAACGAAGTTTCCGTCAAAATCGGTTATAGTACCGTTGGTAGTACCCACTTCAGAAACGTTGGCACCAATAATGCCATCGCCCTGCGAATCCTTGACCTGTCCTTTCACAGTTATCTGTGCAAAGGCACTCACTGACAAGAAAAGCCCTAAGATTAGGGACAGCACCTTTCTGAAGATGCTAAAACTCACTTGCTTCATGAAATCTTTTAATTTAAGTTAACTATTTATATTCCCTTGGTATTAGCATGCATCTTTTTTTAAAAAGCATGCACGGTTATATTTTACGCATCAAAAATAGTATACAAAAAAATACAATAACACAATTTTAACATTTTTTAATATATTTCCTCTACGCAATCGTTTTCATACGTTTAATTTGTCTATATATTAGGTATATTTTATATTAGACAAAAAATAACTATATTTGCATCATAATCGATAATCCCATGAAGCAGACAAGAATAACAATAAAAGACATAGCCAAGGAATTCGGCGTTGCCGTGTCTACGGTTTCGAGGGCTCTGCACAACTCTAACGAGGTGAGCGACGAACTGAAGAAGAACATCTGCGACTATGCCGCCGCGCACCACTATCAGCCCAACATGCTGGCAACGAGTCTGCGCAACTGCCGGGTTGAGCGCACCAAGACCATTGGCGTGATAATTCCTAAATTCGTACATTATTTCTTTTCGTGCGTGCTGTCGGGCATCGAGACCACGGCAAGTCATCAGGGCTACTCTATAATGGTGGCGCAGAGCGACGAGACCTACGAGAACGAGAAGGAGATTATGCAACGCTTCAATGCGGCGCGTGTGTGCGGTGTCATCGTCTCGCTGGCAAAGGACACCAAGCAGTACGACCATTTTCAGGAGCTGCTCAACATAAAGGTTCCGATTGTGTTCTACGACCGCATCTGCACCGAACTGAAGACAAGCCGCGTAGTGGTAGACGACTATGCCGGCGCGTTCGAGGCTGTGGATTACATGATAAAGACGGGATGCCGACGGGTTGCCTTCCTCGGCTCGGTAATGACTCTCGAAATTGCCAAGAACAGATGCAACGGCTACAAGGACGCCCTGCTCAAAAATCACATAAAGATTGACGAGCGTCTGATTATGCAGTGCGACAAGCAGGGCGACGCGCATCTGCTGCTTCCTAAACTGCTGCTCGACAAGGACAGACCCGATGCCCTCTTCGCCATAAACGACGACATTGCGTTCGAGGCTCTTCAGGTATGCCGCGAGCTGAATCTCGACGTTCCGAAAGATGTATCAATCTGCGGATTCTCCAACAGCACGATAACAAAGGTGTGCAACCCTCAGCTCACATCGGTTGAACAGCGCGGATACGACGTTGGAGTTGAAGCCGCCAAGATTCTGATTAACAACGCCGAGAACAAAGACGAGGACATAAAGATAAAGAACAAGATTATAGAAACTACGCTGGTGGTAAGAGGCAGCACGCTGCCAATGCCGCTTAACGACAACGACGAAAACTGAACATTCTGAATTTTAATCTTTAATACAAATATAGCATGAAAACAAAACCAGACATGAGCTTCTGGAAGCTGTGGAACATCAGTTTCGGCTTCTTCGGAGTACAAATTGCATACGCTCTCCAGAGCGCAAACATAAGCCGAATATTCGCAACGCTCGGCGCAGACCCTCATAACCTTAGTTTCTTCTGGATTCTGCCGCCGCTGATGGGCATCATCGTGCAGCCTATCGTCGGAGCAGCAAGCGACAATACTTGGACTCGCTTCGGCCGACGAATTCCCTATCTTTTCGTAGGCGCAACGGTAGCGGTGGCAGTGATGTGCCTTCTGCCAAATGCCGGAAGTTTTGGAATGAGCGTTGGCACGGCAATGATTTTCGGACTCATTGCCCTTATGTTCCTCGACACGAGCATTAACATGGCTATGCAGCCTTTCAAGATGCTTGTGGGCGACATGGTTAACGAGAAGCAGAAAACAAAGGCGTATTCAATACAGAGTTTTCTGTGCAACGCAGGCTCTCTGATGGGCTATCTATTCCCTATCTTCTTTACATGGATTGGCATTAAGAATGTAGCCGAAGAAGGTGTTATTCCCGACTCGGTAATATACTCGTTCTATATTGGCGCGGCAATTCTTATTCTGTGCGTTCTGTACACAACGGCAAAAGTAAAGGAATGGAATCCGCAGGAATATGCCGAATATAACGGTACTGGCGAAAGCGAAGCGGAAACGCAGGTTGCAGAGAATGAGGCAGGAAAGAAATCTGGCGAAAGGTTCGACAAACTGCTCCTGAATGCTCCGAGTGCCTTCTGGAGCGTGGGACTGGTTCAGTTCTTCTGCTGGGCAGCCTTCATGTTTATGTGGACTTACACCAACGGAACAATAGCCGCAAACATCTTCGACACTCCAACCGTTGAACGTGGCGGTGCGTTCGTTCTCGACACCACTTCGGCACAGTATCAGAGTGCAGCCAACTGGGTGGGCGTTCTGTTTGCCGTTCAGGCTATCGGCTCAGTGCTTTGGGCTATCGTCATCCCGATGATTAAGAATATCAAGGCGGCATACATCATCAGTCTCGTTTTAGGCGGAATAGGCTTTATCAGCACAAACTTCATAACCGACCAGCACGTTATCTTCATCTCGTTCCTGCTTATCGGATGCGCTTGGGCTGCAATGCTCGCGCTGCCGTTCACCATTCTAACAAACGCCCTTACAGGCTACGGCCACATGGGCACATACCTTGGATTGTTTAACGGAACGATATGCCTTCCGCAGATAATCGCGGCATCGCTTGGCGGAGTAATTTTAGGTTTGTTCAGCGTTCCCGAAGGAACGGCTGCACCAGAGCCTTATATGCTTGTCATAGCAGGAGTTCTGCTGTTTGCCGGTGCAGCCGCAGTTCTTCTTATCAGAGAGAAAAATTAAAACTTGGCAGGCAGCGACATCAGCTGGAACTGCAAAGTCTTGGCAATACGATAATCGCCAACGGCGTTAGGATGCAGACGGTCTGTTTCAGGTTTGTGGAAATAGATCGTCTGCTCGTCGTATAATGGATACAGTCCGCAGAGCGAATGAAGGTCTACAAGCGGCACCGACCACATCGAAGAAGCCTGCTTCAGTGCATCGACATACGATTCGAGGAACAGTCCCTGAGCATTGGCGAAGTTCTCATCGGGCTGAACGTTCTTTGCATTGAAGTTGGCAAGAGCACGATGGATTGGCGTGCAGAGGATTATCTGCTTTGTTGGGAACTGATGCTTTAGATAATCGAATACCTTGTTCACACGTCCGCAGAATGTTGTATCGTTTATCAGCGGAGTGCGATGGCGCAGATAGTACATCTTGCCGTTTTTGTTGGCCTCGGCTGCGTCATATCGCCAGAACTCGCCCATCGGCAGACTTGCATTATAGTCGTTCGTTCCGGCAAAGATTATGATGGCGTCGATGTCGTCGGGATGTTCTTCCTTCAGTTTCTGTGCCTGCTTGTATATGCCATTCCACTGGTTGCCGTTAATACCATAAACGAAAGGCTCTATGCCGAGCAGTTCTTCGAGATATTCCCAATATACGCAGGTTGTTCCTATACGCCGCTTGTCTGTCATCGAGTCGCCGAGGAATGCCACCTTT
>JAEEGK010017594.1_pt1 | contig 15562 bp, 8 predicted proteins | sample 8958771 | NCBI WGS metagenome assembly JAEEGK01 (sample SAMN16246547, study PRJNA631951) | gut metagenome | biome: gut microbiome; feature: rumen; material: SC-attached | host: Bos | place: Iran: Karaj | collected 2018-10
ACACGAAGTACTATATCGACTACGGCGAGATCAGCTCCTACCCGCAGGGTTACAAGGAGAATGCCGGCATCTTCTGCCACAACAATCCCTGGGTGATCATCGGCGAGGCCATGGCCGGCCGCGCGGAGGATGCCTGGCGGCACTATCAGAAGATTACGCCCGCCTTCACGAAGGACCAGGAGCTCCGCAAGATCGAGCCTTACGTCTTCTGCCAGATGGTCGCCGGCAAGGACGCCGAAAAGCCCGGCGAGGGCAAGAACAGCTGGCTCACGGGCACGGCCGCCTGGACCTGGAAGGCCGTGAGCGAGGCCCTGCTGGGCATCAAGCCGCAGTTTGACGGCCTCCTCGTCGAACCTTGCATCCCCATCGGCACCTACCGCATCCACCGCCGCTTCCGCGACGCCGAATACGACCTCATCATCCGCAACGCGGGGAAGGGAGGGAAGGTCTTCATCCCTTATAAGCCCGGGAAGCAGACGCTGGAAGTGGATTGCTGACACAACACGATGCGCGATATGAAACGATTCCTTTGCCTGGCACTCGTCCTGACGATGAGCCTCGGGCTGTTGGCCCAGCCGGGCCGGATGCCGCAGCAGGTCATCCTGACCGCCCGGGCCAACAGCCCCATCCAGTATGGCGGACCTACCCGTGCGGAAGGCCGCTCCTACAATTTCTCGCCCGTTTTCTTCATTTATCCGGATGCGAAGCTGGACGAGGCGGGCGCAGCGAAACTCCTCCAGGAACTGGATATCCAGCCGCTGCTGGACAGTGAGTACGGCACGGCGATGGTGGTCAACCCCGTCGGGGACAAGTATGCTGCCGATGCCGATTTCGAGGCATTCGTGAACCTGTTCAACGCCAACCGCGGCCCGGGGAACCTGAAGGTCGTGGGCATCGGCCAGGGGGCGACGTTCGTCAACCAGGTGATCGCCCCGAAGGCCGCCGGCCAGATTGCCGGCATCCTGTCGATCGGTGGGAAACCCGGCAAATCCGTCGATCCGGCGGGTGTCCCGGCCTACATCGCCGGCCCGGGGAAAGCCGCAACGAAGGCCGCGAAGCCCTATCTGGAGGCCAATGCGGGCCATCCGGACGAGCCGCTCCTGAAAGTGTCCGTCCAAGCCGCGCCGGGCTCCCTGAAAAAGGTCTTCGCCGATGCCTGGAAAGCCGTGCTGGGCTGCAACTATCGGTATAACAATTACAGACACACCCATTACGAGGGCGCGAAATTCGGCGAGTACGGGTCCTATGAACTGGAGCCCTATCTGGATTGCGAATCCCTGGGAATCAAGCGGATCATCGTGGAACAGCCCATGGGCCAGCGCGCCCCGCAGGGGCAGGAGGTTCCGAAGCAGTTGTGGTACGAGTATTGGCCCAAGGAACTGCTCGAAGGTGCTGCGGCGCAAAGCGTCCCCGTCATGGTGCTCCTGCACGGAAACCAGAACGATCCCCGTACGCAGGCCGAGACGTCCGGCTTCATCCAGCTTGCCGGCGAGAAGCGTTTCTTCGTCGTGGAGATGGAGTGGCAGGGAACACCCAACTACCAGGCCATGGGCCATGACGGCATCGAGACGGTTCTGTACCAGCTCTTTGCCAAGTATCCCCAGCTGGATCCTTCCCGCGTGTATGCGGAGGGCCTTTCGGCCGGGTCGATCACAGCCACGGCCCTGGGCATCAAGAAATCCCACCTGTTCACCGCCGTCGGCGGCCATTCCGGCGGCATCTTCGGCGGTCCGTTCAAGGGGTACACGTCGGCCGGCATCCTCTGGGCCGAAGCAACCCAGAAGCGCGGCGCCGTGGAGGTACCCTACTGCTCCGTTTTCGGCACGGCGGACAACGTAGTCCCGTATATCAAGCCCGACAATTGGAAAGGCAACAACTACCTCAACGCCTGGAACGCCTACGAGCAGATGAATGGGATGGAGGTGGTCGACCAGATCGATTTCTCCCTCGACAAGGTCTTCGGCCAGTCGATGCGCGACCGCGAAACCATCGTCACGAACAAGGGTGACGGCATCACCATCGAGACCGGCGTGCTGTACAAAGGCGACATGCCCATGATCAAAATGGTGGCGGTGATGGACTACGGCCACTGGAACTTCCAGCCCACCGCCCGCATCATGTGGGACTTCTTCTCTCACTACCGCCGCGACCCTGAAACCAAGAAACTGATCTATATCCCGTAAACGACCGCCGTTATGAAAAGGGCGCTCCTCTTCCTTGCAACCCTTGTTCTCTTCCTGTCCACGCTGCTGGCGCAGCCGGTCGAAGAGACCACCCTATATGCAGTCAAGGGTACCGGTTCCCACTTTGCCGACCGGCTTGTTGACCGATCCCGGGACCGGATCGTCGTGACCGCGCCGGAAGCGCCCTTCCCGTTCGAGCCCCTGGAGATGTTCGTGTTTCCGAACAGGGACTTTCCCATCACGAGATACGGGGCGAAACCGGGCGATGCGAAAGCCAATACGGCGGCGTTCGCCCAGGCGATGGCGGCCTGCAACAAGGCGGGAGGCGGCCGTGTGGTCGTCCCGGCCGGCGAATGGCTCACCGGCCCCATCCATTTCAAAAGCAACTGCAACCTGTATCTGGGCGAGGGGGCGAAGGTCGTGTTCGAAGATGACCTGGGCCTTTACTATCCCGCCGTCCAAGCTTCCTGGGAAGGGGCGGAATGCATGAACGTATCCCCGCTCGTCTATGCCTTCGAATGCGAGAACATCGCCATTTCCGGCCCCGGGATGCTGGCTCCGAAGATGGATTTCTGGCGGACGTGGTTCGCCCGTCCGGAATCCCATATCCAGGCTACGAGGCAGCTCTATGCGATGTGTTCCACGCAGGTCCCCGTGACGGACCGCCATATGGAGCGCGAGGGCGTGCAGATGCGCCCGCATCTGATCCACTTCAACCGCTGCACGAACATCCAGCTGGATGGTTTCAAGATCCGGGAGAGCCCGTTCTGGACCATCCACACCTTCATGTGCAAGGATGTCTGGGCCCATCACCTGGATGTCTATGCCCATGGCCACAACAACGACGGCATCGACCTGGAGATGACCCAGCATGCCATCGTGGAGGACTGCACCTTCGACCAGGGCGACGACGCCGTGGTGATCAAGGCCGGCCGGAACCAGGACGGCTGGGCGCTGGACATGCCCACGCAGGATGTCGTCGTGCGCCGTTGCGAAGTGGTCCAGGGCCACTGTCTCCTGGGAATCGGCAGCGAGATGTCCGGCGGCGTCCGCCGGGTGTACATGCACGACTGCCATTCCGGCGACCAGGTCTATCGGCTGTTCTACATCAAGACGAACCATCGCCGGGGCGGCTTCATCGAGGACGTGACCGTGGAGAACGTGTCGGCGACCAAGATGATCCGGGTCTTTGAGATCGATACGGACGTCCTGTACCAGTGGCGCGACATCGTTCCCACCTTCGAGACCCGCATCACCCGGATCCGCAACATCTCCATCCTGCACGCGGAAGCGGAGCAGTCCGAGGCGGTGTACGAACTCCGGGGCGACGCCCGCGACCCCATCGACGGCATCCGGATCGAGGATATCCATGTGAAGCGGCTGACGAAGTTCGACAACAATGCCGAGTATGTCCGGAACCTGCAGGTCCGGGACATCCGGGTCGATGCGTTCGGAGAGGGGGAAGGAACAGCCGCCCTGTCCGGGTTTGCACCGGGAAGATAGGAGGAAGACTATGACTGTCAGACACTTGCTGTTGACCGCCACCCTGACGGTTTCCGCGTCCCTTTCCCTTTCCGCCCAGGATTCATCCCTGGCGCGACATCCCTTTGCCTACGTGGGAGAGTACGACACGCGTCATCCTGAGAAGCAGACGCTGTTCATCGTCCGGGACGGGAAGGTCGATTTCGAGTTCAGCCTGCCCCTGCACGACGAATGGGGGCGGATCGTCGAGTTCGACGATGTCCGTGTCCTGGAGAGCGGGGAGATCGTCTATGCCGCGATGTCGCAGATCGGGGTGCTGGACGCCCGGGGAAACGAGATCTGGAAATATGTGTGCCCGCAGGGGACGGAGTCGCATTCCTGCCAGCCCCTGGACCGGGACCATGTCTATTTCGCCCTGAACGGGGTCCCGGGCAAGATCGTGATCTGGAATTACCGGGAGGACCGGATGGTGAAGGAAATCATCGTCCCGACAGAAGGGACGAAGACACACGGTCAGTTCCGCCACGTGCGGATGACGCGGGAAGGCCATTTCGTCACGGGCCTGATCCACGAACAGATCGTGGCGGAAATCGACGGGGAGGGAAACCTTGTCAAGTCCATTCCCGGCCAGAAGGCCTGGCATGTGGACAAACTGGACAATGGGAACTACCTCATCGGCGGAGACAACCGCGGCTATGTCCGGGAATTCGACCGGGACGGAAACCTGGTGTGGGAATATACCCGGGAGGACGCTCCGTTCCCCATCTACAATCTCCAGACGGCCACGCGTCTTTCCAATGGGAACACCCTGATTACCAGCTGGGTGGCTGGCCGCCCGAAGGAAGAGTGGCCGGGCTCCGTCCAGTTTTTCGAAGTGACGCCGGGCAAGGAAGTGGTGTGGCAGGTCGCGTCCTGGGACAACCCGGACCTGGGCCCCTGCACCTATGTGGACCTGCTGGATGAGCCGCGGAAGAAGAATCCACGCCGTCTGGACGGGACGCCCGCGATGATGAATGATTTCCCGAACCGGCCGCTCGGCGAAGGAAAAGGCATCCATCCGGGACGCGTCGCCTGGGTCCATGCGCCCGGCGTCGCCGCCTGGGACGGAGAAACCGGACTCTGGAGCGACGAACGCTGGAATTCCCAGGAGAAGGCCGATGCGATGGTCCGGGAGGCTCTGATTGCGCTCACCGGCGAGAATTCTCCCCGGAAGGCCTGGAAGGCCCTGTTCCTGGATTTCAACAAGACCCATGGAAGAGGAGAAAGAGGGTATCGGAAAGGGGAGAAGATCGCCATCAAGCTGAACATGAACAATACGTTCTCTTACGGGAACAGCGAGGAGCTCAACAGTTCGCCGTACGTGACGCTGGCCCTGCTGCGGAGCATCGTCCGGGACGGCGGTGTCCGGGAAGAGGACATCACCCTCTCCGAGCCCAGCCGCTGGCTGACGGACAACATCTATCTGCGTTGCCATGCGGAATTCCCGAAGGTGACCTACGAGGATAATGTGGGCAAGGAAGGCCGTTCCAAATGCGCTTTCTATATGGATGCCATGCCGTTCACCCCTGGAAAGGGCGAGAACCAGAAAGGGCTGGCGAAAAGCTTCGTGGACGCAGCATACGTCATCAACACGGCGCTGTTGAAGATTCACAAGGGACCGGGCGTCACCCTGACCGGCAAGAACTGGTACGGGACGACGAGCCTGAACAAGGACTGGCATCAGAATTCACACAACAGCGTGAGCCAGGACAAACGCCACGGGACACCGAAGTACAGCACTTTTGTCGATTTCATCGGCCACAAGGACCTGGGCGGGAAATGCCTCCTCTACCTGATTGACGGCACTTACGGCTCCCGGGACGTGAACGGGCCGCCTTCCCCGAAATGGCAGAAGGAGCCTTTCAACGGGGATTGGGCCTGTTCCATCCTGCTTTCGCAGGACCCGTTGGCGGTGGATTCCGTGGGCTTGGACATCCTGCAGACAGAATGGCCGGAAGTGGATGCCCTGAGTTTCAGTGACACCTACCTCGTAGAGGCGGCGACGATTCCGGAGAGTCCCAGCGGAACGCAGTACGATCCCGAGCAGGACGGGAGCTCCCTGGACCGCCCGCTTGGCTTGCACGAACACTGGAACAGGGATCGGCAATACCAATACATTGATCTGATTTACAAGAAATTATGATTCTCGCCCTCCTTCTTTCGCTTTCCCTGTGGAACCGCACCAGCATCCAGGAGGCGGCCGCGCGTTTTCCGGATCCTCCTCAGGAACTCGCGAGCCACGTCATCTGGGGTTGGGACGGGGACATGGACCTCGTCACCATCCGCCATGACCTGGATTCCATCCGGTCCAAGGGTTTCCGTTCCGTCATCATCGAGGCGGGGTACCGGATGCCGTTCGAGTATCTGTCCGACGGCTGGTTCCGGACGGTCCGGACCGCCGTCCTGGAAGCGAAGCGGCGGGGGCTGAAGGTCTGGATCATCGACGAAGGCAAGTACCCCAGCGGCTTTGCCGGGGGGAAATTCACGCTGGAGCGGCCGGAAATGCGGATGAAGGCCCTGGTCCAGCAGGACGGCAAGGCGGTCCCGGCTTTCCGTACCGGACAGACCCGCGCCGTGCGCAATGCGGACGGCCGGAAGGATACCGACTACTCCCAGTGCGATTACCTGGATCCGGCGGCCGTGCGGCAGTTCATCGACTGGACGCACGAACAGTACAAGAAGTATATCGGAGACGAGTTCGGCAAGACGGTCCTGGGCTTCCGGGGAGACGAGCCGGATTTCTCCTATCTTCCATGGACGGACAGCTTCCCCGAAAGGTTCCGGGAAATGAAGGGCTATGACCCTCTGCCTTATCTGGACTGTCTCTTTGACAAGGAACCGGACCAGGCGGCCCGACGCTTCCGGGCGGATTATTTCGACGTGTGGTCCCGGCTTTTCGCCGACAACTTCTTCAAGCAGCAGGCTGACTGGTGCGCGGAAAACGGCATCTCCTATGTGACTCACCTGAACAAGGACCACGACATGCCCGAATGCATCCGGGTGGAAGGCAGTTTCTTCCGGGACCTCGCCCCCGTCCAGGTCCCCGGGGTGGATGCCATCTGGAACCAGATCTGGCCGGGGACGGTCAATGATTTCCCGAAGTTCGCTTCCTCCGTCTCGCACGTGTATGGGAAGCAGCGCGCCTTCAGCGAAAGTTTCGCCGCCTACAACATCCCGCCCACCATCCCGACGGCGAAGTATGCCGTTGATTACCAAATGGTCCGGGGTATCAATTTCTTTGAATTCATGTTTTGGATGGCGGGTTCCCGACGTGAGAACTGGATGACCGATCCGGGAATGAACGACCTCAATGCGTACACGATGCGGGCAACCTATCTCCTCACTCAAGGAACGCCCGGCGCCCGGATTGCCGTCTATTATCCTACGTCCACTTTCTGGCTGGGCGACCGGTCGGTCAATGACGACCTGGTCCAAACGGCCCGGGAACTGCTCACGCACCAGCGGGATTTCGACTGGGTGGACGACGATGCCTTCACGGAGGCCCTCACCGTGGGGGCCGGTTTCCTGGAGAACAGGAGCGGCCAGCGGTACCGTACGCTCATCATCCCTTCCTGTGAAGCGGTCTCCGAAGCTGTCTGGGCGCGGATTGCCGATTTCGCCCGCCGGGGCGGACGGGTCCTGTTCTGGGGCCGCCGTCCTTCTTTCCTGTATGGGAAATCCTTCCGGGAACCGGTTCCGGTTCCGCCACTGGCGAAGAATGCCTTCCATGAGCCGGAAATCCGCTGGACACCGGCCGTCGAGGCCGCCCTCCCGGTTCCCGAAATCCTGATAGAGGGAAACCGGCCGGAGGTTTCGTACATCCATCGTTCCTTCGGTGACGGGGATGTCTATTTCTTGTTCAACGAAGGGGAGGAAGAAGTGTCTTTCCGGGTTTCTCTGGATGGTCATGGGGTTGTCTATGCGTGGGATGCCTGTTCCGGTACGCGGACGAGCTTCGATGCGACGGCCGACGGCGCCCGGACCCTCCTGGACGTAACCCTTGCTCCTTGGGAGAGCCGGATCATTTCGGTGGAAAGGGGGAAGGGTGTCTTCGATGCCCGGAAAATGGGTGTCAAAGGGAATGGGCGCGCAGAGACAGGCGCCCTTCAGGCAGTCATTGACAAGGTCTATGCAGCTGGCGGCGGGACGGTAGTCCTGCCCGAAGGCCGCTATCTCACCGGTGCGCTGTTCTTTCCTTCCGGCGTGAGCCTCCGCCTGGAAAAGGGGGCTGTCCTGCAAGGAACGGCCGATCCGGCGGATTATCCGGTCATCTCTACCCGTTTCGAAGGCATCGAGCGCCCTTGGCGGTGTGCCTTGCTGAACTTCGACGCTTCCCCGGGGGCGGTGTTGGAAGGAGCGGGAACCGTCGACGGAAACGGGCTGGCCTGGAATGAGGCCGCCCGCGACGGATATGGCCGGCCGCGGCTGGTGTGCTTTACCGGCTGCGACGGAGGAGCCGTGCGCGGGTTGCATTTCCGGAACCAGGCCTGCTGGTGCCTGCATGTCCTCTATACGGAAGGTTTCCGGATCGAGGACGTCGATATCCAGGCCCGGGAGTACATCCCGAGTTCGGACGGCATCGATATCGACTCCTGCTCCGGAGTAAGCATCACCGGATCCTACATCTCCGTCCATGACGACTGCATATCCATCAAGTCCGGCAAGGATGCCGACGGACGCCGCGTAGGCCGTCCCAGCGAGGATATCTTCATCGAGAACTGCCATTTCGGCTACGGCCACGGCGCCATCACGATGGGCAGCGAGATCTCCGGGGACATCCGGAATGTCCTTGCGCGCCGCTGTCGGGTGGACGAGGACAACTGGGCCCCCATCCGCTTCAAGAGCCAGCCGCCGCGGGGTGGCGTCGTGGAGAACATCACGTTCGAGGACATCGCGGTGGAGAACGTCCGCAGTGTCTTCGATGTCATCCTGGACTGGCGCTCCAACGCCGACCGGGACCGGGTCTTCGAGTACGCCGACCCGGTGACCGCCCTCCGGAATATTACGCTGAAGAATGTCCATGGCTCCGGAAAGTCCATGGGCCGCTTCTCGGGCTATGCCCAAAGCCCCATCGGAGCGGACGTCTTCCATTTTGAAAACTGCGCTTTCGACACGGAAACCGGCCTGGTCCTGCAGCACGCGGCTCCGGATTTCACCGGCCTGGAATGGACCGTGAAGGAAGGCCCACAACTCATAAAACGATGAAAAGACTGACTGCCATTCTGTTAACCGTCCTGCTGGGCCTTCCCCTCGCCGCCCAGCGTCCCGACCCGGCCGCCCAGGCCCGGGAAATTGCCGCCCGCGTGACGGGCTACATCGAGAAAGCGACCCCTGTCCAGCCGGTGGAACGTCCCGCCCAAGGGGAGTTCTTCATTCTCTCCTATGAATGGGGCGTGACCTATTCGGGCCTCCTGAAACTCTATGGAACGCTCGGAGAAGCCCGCTACCGGAACTATGTTTATGACCGGTTCAAGGCTACCGGGGCGGTGTACGACGCTACCGGTGGAATGCGCAGCCAGCATTCCCCGCGTTTCCTGGACGACTGCGGCGCGATGTGCGCCGCGATGGAGAAGGCTACGCTCCTTTCACCGGCCGAGGGCAAGGCGTTCCGGGGCCAGCTGGACCGCTGGTTCGACTTCGTGTACAAGGAAGAGTACCGGCTTCCGGACCGGATCCTCGCCCGGATGCGTCCGGCGGCGAATTCCGTCTGGCTGGATGATATGTATATGGGCATCCCGCCCATCGCTTATCGCGGCGCCCTGGCCGATGCGGAAGGCGACAAGGCCCTGGCGACCGAACTGTACGCCGCGGCCGTGGAGCAGATCCTCCTGTTCAAGAAATACCTCTGGGTGCCGGAGAAAGGGATTTTCCGCCATGGCTGGATTGAAGGGATGTCCATCCATCCCGACTATCATTGGTCGCGGGCCAACGGCTGGGCCGTCCTGACCCTCTGCGACGTGCTGGACATCGTTCCGGAAGATACGCCCGGGCGGGAAGAGGCGCTGGAAACGCTCCGGCAGCTGCTCTCGTCCATCGCCGCCTTCCAGGCGCCCGACGGCCGTTGGCATCAGCTCATGGACCGGACGGAAACCTACCTGGAGACCAGCGCCAGCGCGATGTTCACCTACGGTTTCGCCCACGCCGTGAACAAAGGATGGATGGATCGGACCGCTTTCAAGGATGTCGCCCTCTCGGGCTGGCAGGGGATTGTTCCCCAGGTCAATGCCGAAGGTCAGGTGGAGAACACCTGCGTGGGTACGGGGCTTGGCTGGACCAATACTTTTTACGCGAACCGCCCGGTGAGCGTTTTCGCCGCCCACGGGTATGGACCGGTCCTGCTCGCCGCGTCTGAGATCATCGAACTCTGCAAGTCGTTATGAGAAAGCTGCTGATTCCGCTCCTGGTCCTTGCGGCCGCGTCCTGCTCGTCCGTTCCCGAAGAACCGTCCTGTCCGCCGCGGCTGGAAAAGACGGCGGGCGGAACCCGGCTCGTCGTGGACGGGAAACCGTTCCTGGTGCTCGGCTGCGAGCTGAAGAACTCCTCTTCCTCCAGCAAGGCGTATATGGAGCCCGTCTGGCAGTCTTTGAAGGAGACGGGCGTGAACACCGTCATCGGCTCCATTTCGTGGGAGCAGGTGGAACAGGAAGAGGGTGTATTCGACTTCCGGGCCGTAGACGACATGGTCCTGGGCGCCCGGGAAAACGGCTTCAAACTGATCTTCATCTGGTTCGCCAGCTGGAAGAACGGCATTACCAGCTATACGCCCGTCTGGGTGAAACGGGACCCGGAACGTTTTCCGCCGGCGCTGACCCCGGAAGGGAAGCGGCTTCCCATCCTGACCACCCTGTCCGATGCATCTGCCGAGGCCGATGCCAAGGCCTTTGCGGCGACGATGAAGCATCTGCGAGAGATCGACGGCCAGGAACATACCGTCCTGATGATCCAGGTGGAGAACGAGGTCGGCCTGCACGGACATACGCGCGACTATCATCCGCTGGCCGTGAAAGCATACGACGAGGCGGTCCCTTCCGGCTTGTTGGCGTACCTGTCCGAAAACGAGGCTTCTCTCCTGCCGGAGACCCGGGAAGCGTGGGAGCGGGCTGGAAAGCCCGCGCAAGGTTCCTGGGCGGAAGTGTTCGCTCCTTCCGACCGGGCCGACGAGTTCTTCATGGCCTGGCACTACGCTTCCTACCTGGACCGGGTCGCCGCGGCCGGAAAGGCCGAATATGACCTTCCGGTGTTCGTGAACGCGTGGATCGTCCAGCCGGAAGACAGCCATCCCGGGAACTATCCTTCCGGCGGACCGCAAGCCCAGTGTCACGACATCTGGCGGGCGGCGGCCCCCCACATCGACATCCTGTCGCCGGACATCTATCTGCCGGACTATCCATCCATCCTTCGGATGTATTCCCGCTCGGAGAATCCGGTTTTCGTTCCGGAGTCACGCGCCGGCATCCAGGGCGCGGCCAACGCCGCCTTCACCTTTGGCGAGATGGGGGGCATCGGCTATTCTCCTTTCGGACTTGATGCGGCCGTGGACCAGCCTTCCAATGAGCCTTTCTATGAATTCTACCGTCTGGCAGGCACGGTTTCGGACCGTATTTTGCAGGCCCAGTCGGAGGGCCGGATCTGTGGCGCGTGGCTGAAAGGTTCCGATCCGTTCTTCGTGAAGGATGAACGGGTCCTCGGGGATTGGCGCATCTGCCTCGAACTCGTCTCGAGCGGAATGCGCAACGGGGGAGCGCCGCAGCTGACCGGCGGGACTTACGACCCGGACGCCGTGGGCTATGCCATCGTCATGGACGAGGGCGACGGGTCCCTCCTGGTGCTGGGCGCGAATGTCCGGGTCACCTTCCGTCCGGCGGACGGGGAAGGGACCGTGGGCCTCGCCAAGGTTACGGAAGGCCGGTTTGAGGACGGGCAGTGGGTGGAAGGGCGCTGGCTCAACGGAGACGAGATCCAACTGCGGTACGACCTCCTGTACGCCGTGGAGGAAGGCGTCAGCGGCCAGGGGCTGAACTTCGGCACCCCGCATCCCGGCCTGATCCGGGTGGAATTGTTCAAGTATTGACTATGACAGGATTGAAACGATGGGCGGCGGCCTTGCTGCTGGCGTGTCCCATGCTGGCGCAGGGACAGGAGGTATTCAAGGTGTTCCAGTTTCCGCGGAACGCCATTCCCCGCATCGACGGGGACTTTTCGGACTGGGACATCGTCCCGGACAGCTATGCCGTCGGTATCGACAAGATGCAGGAGGACAACGGTTATTTTGCCGCTCCGGACCGGAAGAACCTGGACGTCACGATGAAAGTGGGCTGGGTGGCCGGCGAGAACCGGCTGTATTTCCTGTATGAGGCTTTCGATGATTACTGGGATTTCGAGACGCTGGGCCTTCGGGGAGATGTCCTGGAGGTGGTGGTCGATGCCGACCGCTCCGGCGGGCCGCACATCGCCCGTTTCCGTCCCGATCCGGAAAAAGTGTCCGAGATGGAGTCCTATTTCTCCTTCCAGAATGTCCATGCGCAGAACTACCACATCATGACGCCGCCGGCGCCGGGGGAGAGCTGGACCATGGTCTGGGGTCCGCAGCCATGGCTGAAAGAGTTTCCCTGGGCCAATCAGGCCTATTCGTATTCCTTCTCCCACGGGGAAGGCGGCCGGCTCCGGATGGAGTTCTACATCACGCCTTTCGACAAGGCCGATCCGGCAGGACCTGAGCTGTCCGTGCCGAGCATCCTGACGGAAGGAAAGTCCATCGGGCTATGCTGGGCGGTCATCGACTTTGACGGCGGGGAACAGAACAACGGTTTTTGGAACCTCTCTCCGTATCACAAGATGTACGGGGATGCGTCTCTGGAACGGGAATTCGTCCTGTGCCCGCTGGAGCCCGCATACAAGGATAAACTGACCGCGGCCTGGGACCATTCCGTGATTCCCGGCACACGCACGGTCCGGTTCGATGACCGGAGCGAAGGGACCGTCACGGGCTGGCTCTGGGACTTCGGGGACGGCTGCACGTCCACGGAACGGAATCCGTTCCATACTTACCGGGAGGACGGCGTGCAATATACCGTGACCCTGACGGTCTCCGGACCGGACGGCAGCAGCCGGTGCTGCAAGGTCTGGGATGTGGGCGTCTGGGGCTACGGCCGGACCGCTTCCAGCCTGTTTTTCCGGCGGGACAGCCTCCAGGTGCCGGAAATCGTCACCGACGAAGTGGTCCAATACCGGAACGTGGGCCATCATGGCCCGGCCGTGGAGGATGCCGGCGCCGCCTATCGTATCTATTTCAATGACAGCGGAGCCATCGACCTTTATTCCAAGAGCGGAGCGCAGATGGAACTGCGGGAATACCTTTGGTATCCTACGGAGAAGCAGCAGGCGGAAGAAGGTGCCGGCTGCGATGAATACCTGGTGGGGAAGACTGTGGGTCTGGGCGGTATCGCCCTTTGGGACGGAAAGCAGGAGGTGAAACTGGCGGCGACGAAAAGCCGGACGGCCCGGGCCGGCGAAACGGAAGAGGGCTCTTTCGCGGAAATCGTCTCCTACGGCGTGAAATGCGGGAAGCGGTTGTATGATATATCGTTACGAGTAGATGTGTTCAACGGGTCACGGGTGGCGAAGGTCACCGCGACGGAATTGAACGGAAAGAAGATCCGCTTCCTTACCGGTGTGAATTATCATCCGGGTGAAAGCGTCACGGTCGGGGAAGGCTACGCGGCCGTCTGGGGCGTTCATCCGGCCGATGTCTCACAGGATCCGGCGCCCCTCGGAGCCGCCATCCTGTTCGACCCGGCGCTTTTCCCGATGGTGGACCGGACCGGGGACATGGTCCGGCTTGTCTCCCGGCCGGCAACGACGGTTTCCACCCGGATCATCGCAGCTTCCACGAAGGAAAAAGGAATCGATACGGAAGAAAGGTTGCTGGCTTTCGTCCGTTCTTTATGTGATTGAGTATGAAGCGAAACCTGCTTGTATTGACCTTGTTGCTGCCGGCGATGACCGTTCTGGCGGCTCGCAAACCCGGGCCGGTGTGGCCGGATGGGACCCCCATGTCCACCTGGTTCACGGATCCGTCCAAGGTGGATGACGGTGCGCTGGGCAACCGGTATGTGGTGACGGATTACGGCGTCGTTCCGGATTCTACCGTGCTCCAGACGGCGGAAATCCAGCGGGTCATCGACCTATGTGCGGAGAAGGGGGGCGGAGTGGTCGTGATTCCGGAGGGGACGTTCCTCACTGGGGCCCTGTTCTTCAAGCCGGGGACGCACCTGCACGTGGAAGGCCGGATCAAGGGCATCGACGACATCCGGCATTACCCCTTGATCCAGATGCACATGGAAGGCAAGTCCCTCCTCTATTTCTCGGCGCTGGTGACCGCGCAGGGGGTGGATGGATTCACGATAACGGGAAAGGGAACCATTGACGGGAACGGCCGCCGTTTCTGGGATGAGTTCTGGCTTCGAAGGCAGTATAACCGGGCTTGCACGAACTTGGAGGCCCTCCGGCCGCAGCTGGTTTATATCTCCGATTCCCGGAATGTTACCGTGCAGGATGTCCGGCTTGTGGACAGCCCCTTCTGGACCAACCATCTCTACCGGTGCAACCGGGTCAGGTTTCTGGATTGCCATATCGAGGCGCCGACTGCCGGGGAGACCCGGGCCCCGAGTTCGGATGGCATCGACCTGGACGTCTGCGACGATGTCGTCATCCGGGGTTGCTTCATTGATGTCTGTGACGATGCCATCGCCGTCAAAGGGGGAAAGGGCGTTTTTGTCGACAGGGACACGACGGCCGGTCCTGTCCGGAACGTCCTGGTGGAAGGCTGCCGGTTCGGCCGTCGCTCCGGGGGCGGGGTCACCTTCGGGAGTGAAGCCTGGTCCGTCCGCAATGTCGTGATGCGCGGCTGCCGCTTCGAAGGCGCCGCCCACATGCTCCTGTTCAAGATGCGTCCGGACACGCCCCAGACCTATGAATATGTCCAGGTCGAGGATTGCACGGGCGAGGTGGGGAACGTCATCCAGGTCTATGCCTGGCGGCAGTTCTTCGAGGCCACCGAACGGGAGGACATGCCGCCCAGCGCGGTCCGCCACGTGACCATGCGTCGGCTGGATGCGTCCTGCCGCACCGTTTTCGCCCGCCTGGACCAGGCGGACGACTATACTTCCTCCGATTTTCTGTTTGAGGAAATCAGCGCCACCGCCCCCGACGCCTCCTTCGACACGTCCTCCATCCGGGATTGCCAGGTGCGGAAGGTCACCATCTGTCAGAGTACCCGGTGAATGACCGAGGGATCGAACTCGCCGAGGTTGTGGACGCCCGTGGCGGTCATGACGCCGGCGAGTTCGGAGGTCATCGCCTTGATCCGGTTCGCGACGGCGTCGGCACCGTTCTGCAGGAGCGGCATCAGGTGACGGCCCACGGAAACCGCATCGGCCCCGAGGGCCATGCATTTGTAGGCGTCGAAACCGCTGGTGATGCCGCAGTCCACGAAGATTTTCATCTTGCCGCCCACGGCGTCGACGATGTCTTCGATGACCATTAGCGGCGGGATGGAATATTTCAGGTGACCGCCGTGGTGGGAGATTACGATGCCCGCGCAGCCCGCTTGCAGGCATTTTTTTGCGTCACTGACGCTCAGGACGCCCTTGACGATGAACGGCTTGCTGCCGGCGGCCTTCACGAAGGACTTGATCTCCGCGGTGGTCTTCGCCTTCATCGGCAGTCCCAGGACCGTGTCATAGTTCCCCTTGAAATCGAAGGAGTGGTCGATGTCCATGCCGAGGGCGAAGCAACCGGCGTTCACGGCGTGCTTGATCCGCCGGAAGATTTCCGCGTTGTCCGCGTGCGGCTTGATG
>JAEEGK010017595.1_pt1 | contig 15562 bp, 12 predicted proteins | sample 8958771 | NCBI WGS metagenome assembly JAEEGK01 (sample SAMN16246547, study PRJNA631951) | gut metagenome | biome: gut microbiome; feature: rumen; material: SC-attached | host: Bos | place: Iran: Karaj | collected 2018-10
GAAGTGATGCAAATGCCTTATAATCACTGCGATGAGATTCTGCACGAAGCCATTGCGCAAACACGCCCCGTGGCAGCCACAAGCGAACTGATTGGACAACTGAAAAAGGCTGGTTATAAACTGTTTGTGCTGTCGAATATGTCGTTCGAGTTTATTGCCGACTTCCGCAAATACCCGATTCTCAAAGAGTTCGACGGTGAAGTGATTTCGTGCTACTACAATCTGATTAAACCCGAGCGCGCCATCTACGAATTGATTTCCAACAAGTTCGGGCTCACCCCCGCCGAAACGCTCTTCATCGACGACAAACCCGTGAACACCGCTGCGGCCGCCGAATTCGGGTTCCATACATTCGACTTCGATCGCGAGAATCCTGAGAAAGCGTGCGACGAGTTGCGGAAGATGCTGATTTAGTGCTTCCAAAGAAACGCTGACAACACCAAATCGGCAGATTATCAAAATATTGCCGAAATTTGTCTTTGGCCGCTCGATTTTATCGCACACAGCTTAAATTTGTGATTCGATAACAGAAAGCGATATGATGGGACATCTTCTTCAACTGGAAATCAAGCTTGCAAAAATGTGGCGCACCGCCGTGCTGTCGATTGCGGGCGTTTTGTGTGCGGCCAGCCTGCAAGCGCAAGAGGCAAACTATCGGCCTGATATTATTGTTGTTAAATACAGTAACGCGAAAGCAGCCACCGACCGCACAGCGCAGTTCGAAAATCTGTGCCACGCCAAAGCTCTACGTGCGAGCAGAATGTTTGCGGCAAACAAGAGAGACAACCTCTCGGCAGAGTTGAGTCGCATCTATCTAATTGAATACAAAGGAAATGAAAGCCCGATTGTGGTAGCGAAAAAACTTGCGCAAAGCGAGGATGTTGAGTATGCCGAACCATACTGGATTCCTGAGCCATTGGGCGTTCCCAACGACCCGAATCTCGGCCGGCAATATTTTATGAACATTACAAAAACACTAGAGGCTCAAGAAATTACACAAGGCGATACAAACATTGTTATCGGCATTGTTGACACGGGTGTTGATGTCTATCACGAGGATTTGGCCGACAACATCAAGCTGAACCACGCCGACCCCATCAATGGCATCGACGATGACAACGACGGCTACATTGACAACTACCGAGGCTGGGATTTGGGCGAAAATGACAATAATCCAATCAGCTCGGCCAACCACCACGGCAGCAACGTGGCCGGTATGGCCTGTGCCACAACCAATAACGGCATTGGAGTGGCCAGTGTCGGCTATAAAACCAAGTTTCTGCCAATCAAGGCCGCCAACGAGAATGGCTCGCTCACGGCTTGCTACGAGGGCATTGTGTACGCCGCCGACCACGGCTGCCAAATCATCAATTGCTCGTGGGGCTCGCAAGCCAAGAATCTGCTCTGCGACGATGTGATTAAATATGCGCAAAGCCGTGGTTGTCTGGTAATTGCAGCGGCAGGCAACACCGGAACCGATGTCAGATACTACCCGGCCTCGTGCGACGGAGTGTTTAGCGTGTGCGCGTCGAACTCAACCGACACAAAGTGGAAAAGCTCAACCTACAACACCCGCGTGGACATTGCCGCGCCTGGCGAGAACGTCTTCACCACGACATCGGGCAGCTATCAGATGAGCAACGGCACATCGTTTGCCGCACCGCTCGTTTCGGGTGCCGCCGCGCTTGTTTGGGCTGTCAAGCCGACACTCACAGCCGTGCAAGTGGCTGAATTGTTGCGCGTTACGGCTGACAACATCGACACCATCCCGGCCAACGCAAAATACGAGGGCAAGATGGGTTCGGGACGCATCAATGTGCTGCGGGCCTTGACTGACAGCACCTCGCCGTCACTTCGCATCACCGACTGCAAGTTTTTGAGCGATGACAACGATTTTGTGTCGGGCGACCAGATTGAAATCAAACTCACTGTTTGCAACTATCTTAAAAAGGCTGAAAACGTGACAATTACACTCGATTCGCCGGATAATAGCGTCGATGTGCTGAACGGCACGTGGGGAACCGCCCAAATTGGCGAGATGCAAAGCACTGACTCCCCGATTTTTACCGCAACAATAGCCAACAATCTCGGCGACAACGCCATTGTACCACTCAGGTTCAAGTTCGAAGCTGACGGATATTCGGCATCTCAGATTGTGGAACTAACTGTCAATCCATCGTTTAGAGATGTTGAATGGGGACAGATGCAAACCACCATTGCCGACAATGGCAAAATTGGCATCTACGATTACGAGGCACAAAAAGGCTTCGGCTTCATCTACCAGAGAAAGCAGAATCTGCTGAGCGACGGCGCCCTGATTTTCGCTTTCGACAGTTCGAAAATTGCAAGCGCATTCCAAACCGACAACCAGTTTTCGGCCACGACCGGCCGACCGACAACCCAAGTTATCGATGGCGTAACGCACATAAAATCAACCATTAAACCGAGCAATATCTACGGCATTGAGATTTTGCAGAATTTTATTTTCGACAGCCAGAACCTGCCCACCGCAATGATTTGTGACTACTCTATCGTCTGCTCGCGCAACGATGGTTCGCCTAACGCCGCCATCGGACTTTACTTCGACTGGGACATTGTGAACAGCCTCACCAACCAAATTGAGTATGACGCTGCACGGAAGCTGGCCTACATCTACAACACCGGCAACATCGGACTTTATGGAGGTATTTGCTTGATTAGCAATGGAAAAGCTACGCCTTACGCTTTCGAAATCAGCGAGAAAGGCGGCAGCATCAACATTAAAGACGATTTTACCGACGAGCAGAAATGGCTTGCTATGAACCAGTCGCGGCCAAAATCGACAAGCTTCGACATCGACCTTGCTCTGATGCTCTCGAACAACCAGCTGACAATCAACCCGAAAGACACCACTCACGTGACGTTTGCCGTGCTGGCCGCCGAGAACCTGTATGAGCTGAATCGCGCCGCCGACCTTGCAAAAAAGCTATACACCAAACGTGAAAGCACTGTGATTGAGGATGATACAACTGCAATTGACAATCTTAGGCCAACTGCGGCTTTAATTTATCCAAATCCCGTCAAATCAACCATTTACATTGAAAACGACCGTCCGATTTCTATTGTAAGAATTTTCAGCACAAGCGGTGTTTTGGAAACCGAAAAGATTGTCGGCGGAAACACATCGGCAAGCATCAGTGCAAGCCAACTTGATGATGGATTGCACATTGTGGAGATTATTAGTGCCGATGGTCGGAATGAACGGAGAATGGTGGTTAAATAATGGTGCGGGAGAATGAATTACAAGTTGAATGCGCCGTTCTAAACCTAGGAATGTCCATTACCCATAACCGTTTTAATGCCCTCAAGTTAATGGGCATCACGTTCAAAAGCTGTCAAATCGACTTATAGGTATAAAAAAGGCGAACCTCGCGGCTCGCCCTTTTTATATTCGGTAATAAACTAATTATTCATCTGTGGAATTGTCCTCACCTTCATTTGCTGGCTCTTCATTCTGATTTTCAGAATTTTCGGCATTGTTTCCCTCGTCGCCATTGTTCTCACCATTCTCTTCACCGTTATTCTCACCATTGTTCTCCTCAGGAGTGGTTGGAGTGCTGGCTCCTATTTCATTTTTCTTCTCGTTGAATAACGCTTTTGCAGTTTCTTCAGTCATCTCGGCAAGCGCTTTCGATGAATATGCCAACACAACGTTGCCACCATCGACGCTGACTGATTTGTAGATGCGGTCGCCATTTTCATCTTTTGCGCGCCCCTCCGACTTGGCGTAAGCCTTGGCTTCATCAGCATTCTTGAACGCAACCACAACCGTACCCGATGCAAAACTGCCATCCTCGTTAAGATTGAAGTTGTAAGCCACACCGCGGCCCGCACTTGCATTAACATACAACATTGTGATCGAAGATGTGTCTTTCTTCCACGGCTCATCAGCGTTTTTGGTCAAATCCAAACGCGAGTTTTTGGCGGATGTGTTTGGTTTGGTTTCTTCAGGTTTGTTTTCGTTGTTCTTATTGGCCTCAGCAGCTTTTTTCGCTTTCGCGATGTCTGAATCTATTTCGGTTTTTTCTTCTTCATACATATCTTTAACCATACTGTATGTCAGGCCCTCTAAATCATCAAAAATACCTGTTATTGTTTTGCCGTCTATTTCCAGGGTTGCATATTTTGCCAAATCGGTTGTATCAGCTTTCATTTCATCATACATCTTTTGGGCGTAATCCTCTTTGCTGCAAGTGATAACAACCTTCCACGAAACGATTGGCAACGAATCTTTTACAATATCGGCTGTTTCTGGTTTTGCCTCGCCCGTGCTATCCGCCAGAGCGGGTTCATCAGCCGTAAACGTATATTTGAATATGTTTTGATATTCAACTTTAGCTTCCTCTGGGGCGATAAAATTATAAGTTACTGTGTACGACAATTCCTCATCGTTATCATTCAAATCACTGATTTTCACGGTATATTTTGCACCGTCTTTTTCAACAACAACGTTGTCATCGTTGTTGTTATCGTCTTCGCCATCGTCGCCTTTGCACGATGCGAAATTCAAAGCCACCGCAACCGCACTGGCTACCAGAAACATACTTTTGAAAATTCTTTTCATAGTCATAATATTTTACAACCAACAAAGATAACCACATTGATGAAAAAACGGAAGAATTATGGTAAACACTCATAAATCTTCCGTAATAATTGAAATATGATTGCCGAAACGGCCTACTTCTTCACAAACTCAACACGACGGTTGCGGGCGCGGCCTTCATCGGTACTGTTGTCGGCCAATGGCGTTGTCTGACCTTTGCCAACGGCAGTCAGGCGGTCGGCACTTACGCCCAAATCGGTGAGCTTGGCCACAATGGCTTGGGCGCGTTGCTCGCTAAGTGTCTGATTGGCAGCGGCGTTGCCGGTTGCATCGGTATGGCCCTGAACTTCGAATTTCAAGTCGAGATTCTCCTGCATCAGCTTGACAATGCGGTTGATTTCGCCCATCGACTCGGGTTTGATAACCGATTTGCCAACATCGAAGGTGATGCCGTAGGTGATGAAACGTCCGTCAGTCATCATTCGGTCGTAGAGTGGCACGGCGCCTTTAGCTATGCGGACATTACGGATATAAGCGGGATACTCTTTTGCCGCATTGCCGTAGCCAAAACACAGCCAACTGTCTCTGCGATTGTAGTTTGGAATGTTCACAACTCGTTTCTCGTCAACATAAATTTTAACGGCACGCTTGTTGACCGACATCGAAACGTGATGCCATTTGTTGTATCCGTAATTCTCGACATTCTGTTCTGTTGAAGCCCTGTCGCTATCAATTTTTTCCCAACGGCAAGAGAATTGGCGATACCTTTCATTATGCGTAAACGCCCATTCACTGACATAATTGTCAAAAGAAAAAGCAAGATTGTCGTCCCCAAGCCAAGTACTTTCGCTTTTGCATAATCTGTATTCTATATAGCCATAATCCTGTCCATCGTTCTCATAATTGTCGTAATAATCGAACTCAACCGTATATGTTTCACCCAAATAATTGTCGGTTTTCATAAGCGGCTTGATATGGCAGCCAGAATACATTGCTATCACGTTTTCACCGTCAACTTTTGCTATCTCACATTCGCCTTCAACCAAATCCCACATCGACGGGAACTCGCCCAACTGCTCGCCTGCGAGTTGGTCGTAGAAAAAGCACTCATCGCCAGGCACAAAGTCGAACTTGTTCCATTCCGAGCCGGCTTTCATATTGGCATTAGCGCCATCGGCTCGTTTCGCTCCGCAGTTGTTGCAGAATTTGCCGGTGTTGCCGTCGGTGCCGCACTGTGGGCATTTCCACGACGCATTGGCTTGTGCTTCAAGCTTTTTTGCGCCGCACTCGTTGCAGAACTTGCCAGTGTTGCCACCTGCGCCGCAACTCTCGCACGTCCAGCCGCCAGCATTGGTAGCCGGTGTTTCTTCGCTCTGCTCCTGATATTCCTCATTAGCGTTGTTTTTCTTGGCGTTGCCGTCGAGAGCGTCGTAAACGGCATCCTCAACTTTCTCCTCAACCTTGCGTTCAACGGCGCGTTCAGCTGCCCGCTTCGCCGCGTTGTTCAGGCGGTTCATATTGATTTGGGCGTCGGCGGCCACCGATGCGAAAATCACTCCAAATGCAATCAAAGCAATTTTTTTCATATCGAATTAATTTTAAGTTTTATATTAAATATCAATCATTTACCATCCTTCTGTAAGAAGTGCGAAATCGCAAGCATTCAGTGTCAAAATGTGCTTGTCGCGGTCCAAAGTGAGCGAAACCGTGTAATTGCCTTTCACGAATGTCGCGTGGCGACAGAATTTTTCGTCTTCGTTATAAGCGCTTTTCTTTGTGAATCCGGCCTTTTCAAGACGTGCGCAATACTTGTTGAAACCGTTGAGCGAGAAGCACGGGAACACATAATCGCGCAGCTCCCAGTGCGTGCCCGGCTTCTTGTTTGTGCCGTCGAAACTGTCGTCGGGGTCAAACTCCCAATAATCGGCCTGCGTGTTGTGGCAAACACCGGCTTCAAGTTTTCCTATCGGATAGCCTTCAACAGGCATCGGCACACCGTCGAACACATCAACCGCCCCCATATTGTGCGGCACAAACGCAAGCTCGTACGAATATTCGCCATCGTGGCCTAACGATTTGCGGCAGGTCATATAGGCAAAATAGTCGTTGCCATACATCATCCACTTGTAGTCGTAGCCTTTGTCCATCTCCTCCCTGCCGTACTTGTCGGGCCGGCGGGTGGGTGCGAATCCGTTCTTTTCAAGTTCCGTCAGCAGATAGTCCATCAGCTCAATTGACGCATAGCAGTCCATATTGTAATAGACGCAATGCGGTGTGTTTCTGTCAATTGCATACAATCCGTATTGGCGGTTTTCAGACAACATCGCCGTCTCGTCGTAAGGGCGGTAGTTCATCTGCAATTCGCGCAAAGCGATGTTTTCAGGTTTCTTTGGGAACGATTTTGGCATCACATAGTCGTCCCAATACTCAAACAACCCGAAAGTGCCCTCGGCGCGGTAGTAGTCCCAGCCTTGAGAGAATTGAGTTCTTGGGTATTGGATTGGCGATTTCTTGATGAACTCCCACGTTGCTTCGCGCGATGTGCGGCTGAAGGCAGGGTCGTTTTTCTGATTGAAATGCAGCGCGTCGATTCGGGCTTCCTCAGCCTCGATGAGTTTGATTTGCGCTGCTGCGGCGGCATTCTGCTCGGCCTCAGCCTGATTGCGTGCGGCCTGCTCAGCGGCTTGCTTCTCCTGTGCGGTCATCTGCTTGGCTCCGCATTCGGCACAGAAATTGCCCGTGTTGCCGCTATGGTTGCACTTGTCGCACGTCCACGTTGATTTCGATGAGTTTGAATTCGATTTGTTCGATGAGTTCTGCTGCTTCATCACACCTTGCGCGGCCTTTTGCAGCTTGTTCAGATTGATTTGGGCGTCGGCCGTAACAGCAAGCATAAGCGCCGCCACCGCCAATAGCATTTTCTTCATACTGCGTTTGTTTTTAAAGTTTTAACAAACATAGTGAAATTTTGTTTGTTAAAACACTGCGCGTAGAGAATTTTAGGCCAACGCGTTACCTATGAATTGTCGGCTGAACTCTTTGCGGCTTCACTCCTCCACTCCCATCGCCTTCAGAATGGCCTTGTGGCAGACGGGGCAGAAAGTTTTTGGCGTGTTTGAGCGCATAATGCAGTCTTGGAACGGGCTGTAGATTCCTTTGGTTTGGTAGCCGCCGCCCTCAAAAGCGCCAACTTTGCCCAAGTAGGATTCGGTGCGCGGCGTTGGCACAGGCGTTGCGGCGTCGAGCATCTGTTTCCACTTCGAGTCAAAATCGATGAGCGTGGTGATGTTAGGCTCCCAAGGCTCACGCTGAAGACTGTACATCTCCTCGTTGGCCTCGTCGGCGTAGAAATACTCATCGGCCAAACCGGCAAACGAGTGGCCGAACTCGTGCACCATCACCCGCAGCGACAACTCGTGGTCGGCGGTGCCGGCGCAATAGAAATTGTAGAACCCACCTCCGCCATACTCGCTAGTATTCACCAATATAATAATGTGCTCGTAGGGCACGGCGGCCGCAATGTCGTGGACGGATTTCATATCGAACGTTGTCAGATAGCGGTCGACATCGAAAGTGCTGAATGTGAAGTTCATAGCCGTGTTGCGGAAGATGCCTCGGTTTGGAATATCGGTGCCGCTCTCCACTGACGGCGACTCAACGGCATAGACATTGAAACGGTCTTTGTGACTGCTATATGGCTCAACGCCAGACATATAATTCCAGAACCGACAGACATCAGCGCGGAACTTGTCCATTTGGTCGGCAGTGTAACCCTCAGCCAGAAAGGCGATGTCGATTTTCGTGCTCACATCATCGCCACCTTGCACAACGGTGTAATTCAGCGGTTTAGCGCCTTCGCGACGAATGAATTTGCTCTTTGGATTGATGAAAAATTCCGAAATCAGAGAATTGCCGGGCTTGTCATAATTGGTGCGCTCAAGGCGGAAGAGTACGGTGCGTCGCGGCATTGGCACAAGGCTGACGTGGTAGAACGATGCCGTGGTTGTGAGTGCCTCGGGCGACTGCTGCCACTCATTGAAAAGGCTGCTGAAACCATTGCTGTAGAGCAATTTACCGCTAGTCGAATCGACAACCGAAATGCGATAATTTCCCAACTCGGCCGGTTCTGTGCTTACACGCTTCGGCCCGGCCCACTCACCTTGAGCTTTTAGTTCCTTGAGCACGGCCGTCTCACCTTCACGATTGCCCACAAGCTCATAATCAACGCGCAGACATTCGTCGGTAAAAAAACGGTGAAAATCATCGCTTTGCGCCATCATCGGCTCGACCGAAAACGCAAGAATAACGAGCAGACAAAGCTTTTTCATAACTGTGGATTTTTGCCCCCGGCAAGTGGAAAACAAATCGGCGGCGACCGGAAAAATGGTTAGTTCTCGTCGGCAATCAGATTGAACTCGAGATTCACGCGCTCCGAGTAAATTTCGCCGGCCTCAAGCATCTCCTCATCGTCGTCTTTATAGTACCAATTGATGCAACACTTACTGCCAGAGCGGTTTATGGCCTCGAACTTCTTCATAATGTCGAGAAAAACCTTCGAGCTTGAAGTGTTGAAATATATCATCATAAAATTGACCTCGGTTTTGGCGTTCGGCTCAAGGGCGTACTCGTCAATCCAGTTCAGAATGGGCTTGTAGAAAGCCAGCGGATTTTCGGGCAGCGATTTACCTCTAAACATAAAGACATTGCTGTCCTTGTCGAGAACAACATCCGGTGTCAACTCACTACTTTCAATAATCAAAGGGGCAATTGCCATACCGATTATATTTTAAAAACTAAGCTTGTAATTGTGTTGCCTTTCGGCGATGTGTGCGGCAAAGATAAATAAAAGCGGATAACTGCGAGTTTTTTTTGCCGAAATAGCTGTGCAATAGGATTAAAATTATCAACAATGAGTTAACACGGCTGACGAAGAATCATTATTCAGCAATTTCTACACGTGAAATTCTAAATCCTAAATCCTAAATAAATACCTTTGCCGCCCTAATTCGTTTTTATGCCGAAGGTCGCATACATATCGCTTGGCTGCAAGTTGAATTTCTCTGAAACGTCGTGGATTGTGCAGCAGTTTGAAAACGCTGGCTATCAGCGCGTTGACAATCACGAGCAAGCCGATGTGGTGGTAGTGGACACCTGCACCGTGACCGAACTTGCCAACAAAAAAAGCCGCCAGGCCATTCACAAGATTCTGAACCGCACGCCCCAAACCATTCTGGTGGCCATTGGGTGCTACACACAACTCAAGCCCGACGAAGTGGCTGCCATTCAGGGTGTTGACTACATTTTCGGTTCCGACAACAAAATGGACCTGACCAACATAATCAGCAACCTGCGGAAACAGCCGAAGCCTGTGATTTCCGTCACAAAAGAGAGCCGCATTTTTGAGCCGATATACTCGTTTGGCGACCGCACCCGCAGTTTCTTCAAGGTGCAGGACGGCTGCGACTATTTCTGCTCATACTGCACCATTCCGCACGCCCGCGGACGCAGCCGCAGCAACACCGTCGAGCGCACCGTGGCTGTGGCTCGCGAAGCCGTCGAGCGCGGAATCCGCGAGATTGTGCTCACTGGCGTGAACATTGGCGATTTCGGCCGCGCCAACGGCGAGAACCTGTTCCAACTGCTCACCGAACTTGAGCGGATTCAGGGACTGAAACGCCTGCGCATATCGTCGATTGAGCCCAATCTGCTCACCGACCAGATTATCCGCCACGTGGCTGATTCTGAAGTAATTATGCCGCACTTTCACATTCCACTACAATGCGGCACCGACCGCTTGCTGTCGCTGATGCACCGCCGCTACACAACCGATTTCTATGCACGGCGTATCGAGTTGATTAAAAGCCTGATACCCGATGCGTGCATTGCCGCCGACGTGATTGTTGGCGTGCCCACCGAATCGGGAACCGATTTCGACGAAGCGTGCCGTTTCGTGCGCTCGCTGCCCCTGTCCTATCTGCACGTCTTCCCTTATTCGGAACGCGCTAACACGCTGGCTGTCAAGATGCAGATGGTGCCGAACGAGATTCGCAAGCACCGCAGCCAGCAGATGATTGCAATGGGCGCGGAAATGACGAAAGTATTTATCGACAGCCAGATAGGCAAAACACGCCCCATTCTTTTCGAAGGCGAGCACGCCCGCGGCGAGATGTGCGGCTTCACCGACAACTATATAAAAGTGAAAGTCCAAACCGACCAAAACCTTGTGAATCAGTTACGTAACGTTGAGTTACAGCAACCACTCGGCGGCGATGAAGTAAGCGGAAGGATTATTTAATTACGAATTACGATTAAACAATTCACCAATTCACCAATTCACCAATTCACCAATTCACCAATTCACCGATTAAACCTTACAAAAATGATTGACATAAAAGCAATTGAGCAACAAACCATTGACCTTGTGCGGCAAGTTGGCCGTTTCATTAAGGAACAGCGCGCGCAGTTCGATGCGAGCAAAATAGAGCACAAGGGGTTGCACGACTACGTGTCGTATGTCGATAAAGGCTCTGAACGCCAACTGGTTGACGGATTGAGCCGAATTCTGCCAGGCTGCGGTTTCATTGTTGAAGAGAACACCGCGGGGCACTCAACCGAAGATGACATTTGGATTATCGACCCGCTCGACGGCACCACCAATTTTCTTCACAACGTCTATCCGTTTGCCATCAGCGTGGCACTGCAGCACAAGGGTGAACTGGCGCTGGGCATTGTTTACGAACTCGGCCGCGACGAGTTGTTCCACTCGGCAGGCAACGGCGCGTTCTGCAACGGCAAGCCCATAAGTGCGTCAGTAGCACCCGATTTGGAACAAAGCCTGATTGTAACAGGCTTTCCAATAAGCAAATACGGCCGTCTCGACGGACACGTTGCCACCGTGAAAGAGATTGTGCTGCACTCGCAGGGCATTCGCCGCACAGGTTCGGCTGCATCAGACCTTGCATACGTTGCCTGCGGCCGCTTCGACGGCTATTTCGAATATGGTCTGAACCCGTGGGACGTGGCCGCTGGCGCATTCATCGCCCAACAGGCTGGCGCAATTGTCAGCGACTACCGCGGCGGCACCGACTATCTGTTTGGCGGCGAGATACTTGCGGCAAGCAAGAACGTTTATCCGCGACTGCTTGAGATTTTGAAAGCGAAGATGTAAGAGTTAGGCAAAAAGGCATCAGACAAGGTATAAGTGACTATAAAATTACGAGTTACGAATTTTGAATTACGAACTAATTCCTCTTAATCTATTCGCCATAAACCTTACACATTAATCATTATACATTACACTGATTCAAATTCGCAGAAATCGCCTACATTTACGCACAAAATTAAACGGAAATGAAACGGACATTGATTCTATTTTTCGCCTTAATGGGCAGTTTATTGGCTAACAGCCAGCAACTTAACGTTAATTTCGACTATGCGGTTTATATGCTGTCCGACAAACGCTCGTATGTTGAGACCTATCTGCTAATCGACGGGAAATCAGTCAACTACACTGTAAACGACGTTAATCTGGAATCGAAAATCGATGTGACAATGATTTTCAAAAACGCCGACGACCTGGTTGAGTTCCGCCACTTTATCGTGGGCAACCCGCCCCTGCCCGACACCACCGATGTCTTTCCCGATTTTACCGATGTGCAACGAATTTTCATTCCGCAGGGAATCTACAATTTCGAACTGAAAATCAAAGATTTGAATGCGCCGAAAGAGTATCAGAAAACCATCACTCGGCACGAGATTATCGCCATCGATATTCCGCAGAAACAGGTGGCTCTCAGCGGAATAGAACTTCTTGAAAGTTTCACGCCGAAACTTGAACGCACAATCAATCTGAAAAACGGAAACGAGTGCATCCCATACTGCCGCGACACAATTCCGCAAAATGCTGAATATCTGCGGTTTTACGTCGAACTTTACAACGTTGCCACCGAAACTGACGGTCTTGGCGACTGCAACGTCCACACCTGCATCCGCGACGCGCACACACAGAAAACCATTGCCGGCCACTCATCGACCACAAAGGTTAAAGCGCTGAACTACTATCAGTTTATGAAAGAAATCGACATTAAGCGGCTACCTACCGGAAAGTATTTTCTAACCATTGAAATCCGCGACCGGTATGACAAGGCCATTGGCTCGGCAACAAAATATTTTGAGCGCAAAAATCCTGGCGTTACGGCGCCAAGCTACACTTCAGCCGGAAAAACTCTACGCAGCGCGGCAATGTACACCAATGTCGACACTGTAGCCAACATACTGAAAGATATGAAGTTGATTGCCGACAGCACCGAACTTGGCGCCATCGACAAAGCCGTTGCATCGGCCGATATGATTGTGATGCAGCAGACGCTCTACGATTTCTGGATTCAGCGCAACCAGTTCGACCCCGACAACGCCCTGGCCGAGTTTGTGCGCCGCGCCAATGCCGCAGGCCTTCAGCAATGCAGTCCAGACCAAAAGCTTCTGATGCTGCGCTACGGCATTCCAAACACCATTGTGGACCGCACCGACGCCGCCAATCCGTTTGTGGTTTGGCACTATTACAAAATCGGCAACCTGACCAACATTAAGTTTGTGTTCACGCCCAATGGCGACGCTCTAACGCTTTTGCACAGCAATATGCCCTGCGAACGGCAGAACGATAGCTGGCGAAACGCATTGTTCGCCAACGGCCAGCCGGCACAAAACGATGCCGAAATATTTGAAGGACTGTAAGTTATTTTTGATTTTTGAATTACGATTTATGAATTACGAATTACGAACGGATGCTATTTCGTAGAGACGTGGCGCGCCGCGTCTCTACCGCACGTAATCAAAAACAATTCCACGATACAATGAAAATTCTGCAACTCATCGGCTACTACCTGACAATGACCATTTTTCTGGCTGTCTGGATTTTGCCGAAACCGCTTCAACAATTGCTTGCGCTGATAATCTACGTACTGGTGGCACACGTAATAGGCTACCGCAAAAAGGTGATTATCACCAATTTGACAAAATCATTCCCCGAAAAAAGCAAAAAAGAGATTAACCGCATCGCACGGCGTTATTACCGGCACTTGGCGTATATGATTATTGAAGCTGTAAATCTCAGATTTTCACCTCGTAAGCGCATTGCGAAATGTATGGGCGTGCAAAATCCAGAAGTGTTCCAACAGCTCATCGATAAAGACCGCAACGTGCTGATAATCTTGGGACATTACGGCAATTGGGAATATGGTTGCGCCAAGATTGCCAATTTCGACATCCGCACGACGGCAATTTACAAACGGTTGAGCAGCCCGATTTTTGAACGGTTCTATATGGAAATGCGCTCGAAAACGGGCGTTGAGCCTATTGAGATGCGCGACACCCTGCGCAAGATGGTTGAGATGCGCGACAGCGGCCGCCGTTTCGCCCTTCTGAGCGTTGCCGACCAAACACCCACACGCAGCCAAATCCACTATTGGCTGACGTTTTTGAACCAAGACACCGGCGTGTTCATCGGCTCGGAAAGACTTGCCCAAAAATTCAATATGGCGGTGCTTTATTGCGAAATTAAGCGACTGGGATTCAGCAAGTTCGACACGCGTGTTACTTTAATCACCGAAACGCCGAACTCCTGCCCCGAGCATTACATCACCGATAAGTTCTACCAACTGTTGGAGGCGTCAATCAAAGAGGCGCCCGAGAACTGGGTATGGTCGCACAGACGATGGAAACATCAAAGAACGGAAGATTGATATGTGCATAAAAAATTGAATAACTGAGCATTCTACGGATTCTTTCGAAAATACTCATCAACTTCTTTCAATTCATTTCTGACTATTTCTTTCCATTCCTCACTTGCAGCTGTATCATTTAGAATATCATCTGCATAACCTTTATATTTATTTGATTTCAAGAATATTTTCTGCTCTTTCAAATAGTTCTTCATTGCAGACAGAGTTTTGTCGTAATCAGCAATTACCCATTGGCCGTCGTAAACCACTAATTTAAAATTGTGGAACTTCGGTCCATTTTCTCGTTGATGTATGATTTCAAAATCCACATAAGCTGTATCTCCAACGATAGACACCGAATCCATTTTGTACTGATGCGAATCACAAGGGTCGTTGCCACAAACGAAATAAAACATAAACTCGTTCCTGCCAATGTCGCCAAGACCACCATCTGGTATATTCCACGCATCATACCAAGCACTACGATACTCCAACGTGAAACTTGAATCTTTTTTCATTATGGCATTAGGAATGCTAATTGCAAGTTCTTGGAATCGTTTTTCTGTCAGCTCTGGCATAACTTGCTTGGTATTGGGGGCTCCACACGATACAAGTGCCAATACTGACACTGCCATAATAATGATTTTTCTTTTCATAATTTTCAGTTATATAAAGCGTAACAGATTAATTTAAATGTATTTATTACTCAAAACAAACTCAACTGTTCGCCACTACCTTTTGACAAATCAATCGAATTTTGTGGTTGCGGCAGCGCTGGTTCGCTTTCTTTGGATTGTTTCTCTTTTGCTGTGTCGCCATCGTCGGCAATCATCTGCAAAAACTCCGCCTCGGTGATGATTGGAATGCCCAACTCGCGCGCCTTGGCAAGTTTGTTGGGGCCAATATTCTCACCAGCAATCAGATAATTGGTTTTCGACGATACTGATGTGACAGGCTTGCCGCCGTGCTCCTCAATGGCTCGATTAATCTCATCGCGGCTGAAATGCTCGAGTTTGCCGCTTGCAATGATGGTCAGCCCCGCAAGTTTGGCGCTTTTGGCCTCCTGCCGCTTCATCTCAAACTGCAGCCCGTAGCCAATCAACCGATTGACAAACAGACGGTTGCCATCTTCTGCAAAATAGTCGATAATGCTTTGCGCAATCTTGTCGCCAATCTCGTCGGTGTTTTTTAGCTCGTCGAACGATGCCTGCATCAGGTTTTGGATTGAGCCGAACTGACGCGCCAGAATCTTGGCCACCGT
>JAEEGK010017597.1_pt1 | contig 15561 bp, 9 predicted proteins | sample 8958771 | NCBI WGS metagenome assembly JAEEGK01 (sample SAMN16246547, study PRJNA631951) | gut metagenome | biome: gut microbiome; feature: rumen; material: SC-attached | host: Bos | place: Iran: Karaj | collected 2018-10
ACAAAGGCTGAGAACCTAGTAGCCGCCAGAATCACCAAGACAAGTCTGCTGGTACCAAATAATGGAAAGAACTATGCCGTCACGGCGATGAACCGCTATGGCATAGAGAGCACACCCGCCCAACTCCTGCTCAACGTGGGCAAGCGCTATGCAGCTCCCAATATCAGTAAGACCGACGGACGTCCTATCGCCCTGCCCGAAAAAGGTACCATCCTTGATGCAGAATTTGTAATCGTTGAAACCCTCGATGGACGCCAAGTAGCCCTACGCCCCTACTCTGCTTTCTTGTCGGTAGATGGTCTGCCTAACGGCATCTATCAGCTGCGTTCACTGGGCAAAAAAGGACGTAACCATCGCATCGGTTTCTTTAGCATCAAACGCTGATATCCTGCATAAATATAAACGCCCTATCCAAATAGCGTCATATTTTGCAAAAATATTCAAATTTAGACGTGGTATTTCAATAAATATTAGTAAATTTGCAACCAATTTGACTTAAACCCTAAAATAAATGAACAAAAAGAATCTTAAGAAGGTGCTCGTACTCGGTTCGGGCGCACTAAAAATCGGACAGGCTGGTGAGTTCGACTACTCTGGTAGTCAGGCGCTCAAGGCTTTGCGTGAGGAAGGCATCAAGTCGGTACTCGTAAACCCTAACGTTGCTACAATCCAGACAAGTGAGGGTATTGCTGACAAGGTGTATTTCCTGCCTATCACACCACACTTTATCACGGAGATAATCAAGAAGGAGCGTCCTGACGGCATCATGCTGGCCTGGGGCGGACAGACAGGTCTGAACGTAGGTACAGCCCTCTATCAGAGCGGCGTGCTGAAGGAGTATGGCGTACAGGTACTGGGAACTTCAGTAGAGGCTATCATGAATACTGAGGACCGCGACCTTTTTGTAAAGGAGCTGAATAAGGTAAGCCTGAAGGTACCCGTATCCGAGGCCTGCGAGGATATGGATTCCGCTATTGCTGCCGCACGCAGAATCGGTTATCCCATCATGATCCGCTCAGCCTATGCGCTGGGTGGTCTGGGCAGCGGTGTCTGCCCTGATGAGAAGACCTTCCGCGAAATTGCGGAGAGCGCCTTCACCTTCGCTCCCCAGGTACTGGTAGAAGAGAGCCTGAAGGGTTGGAAGGAGATTGAGTTCGAGGTTATCCGTGATGCCAACGACCATTGCTTCACCGTTGCCAGCATGGAGAACTTTGACCCCCTGGGTATCCATACCGGCGAGTCAATTGTTGTAGCTCCCACCTGTTCTCTTACAGACGAGCAGGTAAAGATGCTGCAGGATATTGCCGTTAAGTGCGTACGCCACCTGAACATTGTAGGTGAGTGTAACATCCAGTACGCCTTCAATGCCGAAACCAATGACTACCGTATCATTGAGATTAATGCGCGTCTGAGCCGTTCTTCAGCTCTTGCCTCTAAGGCTACCGGTTATCCCCTGGCCTTCGTTGCCGCCAAGATAGCATTAGGCTATACCCTTGATCAGATCGGCGAGATGGGCACCACCAACTCAGCTTACGTAGCTCCTTCCCTTGATTATATGATATGCAAGATTCCCCGTTGGGACCTTACCAAGTTTGCCGGTGTAAGCCGCAAGATCGGTTCCAGCATGAAGTCGGTAGGCGAGATCATGAGTATCGGCCGCAGCTTCGAGGAAATGATTCAGAAGGGCTTGCGTATGATTGGTCAGGGCATGCACGGATTTGTAGGCAATGACCATGTCAAGTTCCAGGATCTGGACGAAGAACTGGCTAACCCCACTGACCTCCGTATTTTCGCCATCGCACAGGCTTTGGAGGAAGGCTATACCGTAGAGCGTATCTATGACCTGACCAAGATTGACCCCTGGTTCATAGAGCGAATGAAGAACATTGTGGATTACAAGGCTGTTCTGGAAGGCTACAATTCACTGGAGGAACTTCCTTCTGAGGTATTGAAGAAGGCCAAGGTGCTGGGCTTCTCAGACTTCCAGATTGCCCGCTTCGTACTGAAGCCCGACAGCGGTAATATGGAGAAGGAGAACCTGGCCGTTCGCGCCCGTCGTATCAAGGAAGGTATCACACCTGCCGTCAAGCGCATCCCCACAGTTGCCAGCGAGCATCCTGACCTGACCAACTATCTGTACATGACTTATGCCACAGAGGGCTATGATGTCAATTACTATAAGAATGAGAAGTCCGTTATCGTACTGGGTTCAGGCGCCTACCGCATCGGTTCAAGCGTAGAGTTCGACTGGTGTTCAGTAAACGCCATCCAGACAGCCCGCAAACTGGGTTACAAGTCCATCATGATCAACTACAACCCTGAGACCGTAAGTACCGACTACGATATGTGTGACCGCCTGTACTTTGACGAGTTGTCCTTCGAGCGTGTAATGGATGTTATCGACTTGGAGAATCCCAATGGCGTTATCGTCAGCGTAGGCGGACAGATACCCAACAACCTGGCCATGAAGCTCTATCGTCAGAGCGTGCCCATCCTGGGAACAAGCCCTGTCAGCATTGACCGCGCCGAGAACCGCAACAAGTTCTCTGCTATGCTTGACCAGCTAGGTATTGACCAGCCCAAGTGGAGCGCCCTGACCTCTATGGACGACGTGAAGAAGTTCGTTGATGAGGTAGGTTATCCCGTGCTGGTACGTCCTTCATACGTACTCTCCGGTGCCGCCATGAACGTATGCCACAACGATGAGGAACTGAAGCGCTTCCTGGAACTGGCCAGCGAGGTAAGCAAGGAATACCCCGTTGTCATCAGCCAGTTCATGCAGGAAACCAATGAGATAGAGTTCGATGCCGTTGCCAAGTGCGGCGAGATTGTAGAGTATGCGATTTCAGAGCACGTGGAGTTTGCCGGTGTGCACTCAGGTGACGCCACCATGACATTCCCCGCCCAGCAGATCAGCTTTGCCACCGCCCGTCAGATCAAGAAGATCTCGCGTGCCATTGCCAAGGAACTCAACATCAGCGGCCCCTTCAACATCCAGTATCTGGCCAAGGGACGTGATGTTAAGGTAATTGAGTGTAACCTGCGTGCCAGCCGCTCATTCCCCTTCGTCAGCAAGGTGCTGAAGCGCAACTTCATTGATACAGCCACCCGCATCATGCTGGATGCACCCTATACACAGCCTGACAAGAGCGCCTTCGATATTGACCGCATCGGTGTCAAGGCCAGCCAGTTCAGCTTCAACCGTCTGCAGAATACTGACCCCATCCTGGGCGTGGATATGAGCAGTACCGGTGAGGTAGGCTGCCTGGGTGATACCTTCGAGGAGGCACTGATGAATGCGCTCATCGCCACAGGGTACAAGGTTCCCAGCAAGGATAAGGGAATCATGATCTCAAGTGGTGAGACCAAGGAGAAAGTAAGACTCCTGGACGGTGCCCGTATGCTTACGAAGGCCGGTTATACCATCTATGCCAGCGAGGGAACAGCCAAGTTCCTGAACGAGAACGGCGCCAAGGCTATTGCCGTAAACTGGCCCGATGAGAATGACGACAACGGACGCGAGAACGTCATGAAGATGATTGCCGACCACAAGTTCGACCTGGTTGTCAACATTCCCAAGAACCACACCGAGCGTGAGCTGACAAACGGATACAAGATCCGTCGTGGAGCCATTGACCACAACATCCCCCTGATTACCAATTCACGCCTGGCCAGTGCCTTCATCGAGGCATTCTGCACACTCAGTGAGGATGACCTGGCCATCAAGAGCTGGAATGAGTATTAAGTGTAATCCTTCTGTCTGATACAGAAGAGATTGCAGACCTGTTATAAAATGGTATTTCCCCTTCAGTTTATGGGGGAGATACCATTTTCTTTTACCGGTTTCGCCAGATTTTCCCCCCTGAAAAACGGCACGTATGCAGGATGACCCTTCGGGAATCATCAGTTTTCGCTTATGTAAGTTGAAGAAAATCATCATTTTCTGAAAAATATAAGGTCTAAATTTTGGGAAAGTGAAATCTTTGTGTAACTTTGTGGTCGTTTTTCGTACACACCAAGATTTTTAAAAAAAATTAAATATAAAATGACCAAAATTGAATTAGTAAAGATTGTGTCACAGAAGACTGGCATTGACCAGCTCACTGTGCTGGCAGCTGTAGAAGGTATCGTAGATACCATCAAGCAGTCCTTGGTAGAGAAGGAGAATGTATATATCCGCGGCTGGGGAACCTGGACACTGAAGCACCGTGCCCAGAAGACAGCCCGTAACATCTCCAAGAATACGACCCTGGTAATCGAGGCTCATGACATTCCATACTTCAAGCCTTGTAAGGAGTTCATGGACAGTGTTGCCGCATCTAAATGATACTTTAACTGTCTTTTTATACACGACGGGGAAGTGGAGCTTCTGGCTTTTGCTCCCCGTTTTTAGTTTACAATCCATTATTACTGAGAATATATGAAATTCTTTTCCCGTATTGTAGCATTGCCCCTCCTGCTGATGAACATGCAGGCCAATGCGCAGAAATCAGTTCTTGAATATGTTAATCCCATAATCGGTACCAACGGAATGGGACATACCTTCCCCGGTGCCTGCTCACCCTTCGGTATTGTTCAACTAAGTCCCGAAACCGACACCATCCCTCATAACGTAAACGGCCGTTACCAGGGCAAGGTTTACGAGTACTGTGCCGGTTACCAGCACCGGGATAAAACAATAGTCGGCTTCAGCCACACCCATCTGAGCGGAACCGGACATTCTGATTTAGGAGACATCCTGATTATGCCTACTACCGGTAAGATACAGACCAATCCCGGTACTGCCGACAATCCTGACGGCGGCTACCGTTCACGTTTCTCCCATGATACGGAAAAGTGCACTGCAGGCTATTATGAGGTAAAGCTGGATGACTACAATGTGCTGGCACAGCTCACTGCCACACAGCGCGTAGGTATCCACCAATATACATTCCCCGGTACCGAAGGCCAGTTCATCCTGGACTTGGGAAGCGGTATCTATAATTATGAAGGCAAGACGCTCTGGACTTATCTGCGTGTAGAGGATGAGACTACACTGACCGGTTACCGTATTACCAGCGGCTGGGCCCGTCAGAACTATACCTACTTCGCCATCAAGTTGTCAGAACCTATCAGTGAGTGGGGATACAACAATAATCAGCGCATGCTCTACAACGGCTTCTGGCGTAAGATGGATATCCAGCACAACTTCCCCGATATGGCAGGCAAGGAAATCGTCGGCTATTTCAAGTTCAGACTGCCTGCCAGCAAGAAGCTTACCGTCAAGGTGGCCCTTTCACCCGTCAGCATGAGCGGCGCCCTGGCCAACCTGGAGGCTGAGACCAAGGGAAAGACCTTCGAACAGATCCGCCAGGAGACCGCCGGCAAGTGGGAGAAGGAACTCCGTACCGTTGATATCGAGGGAACCGATGACCAGAAGACCCTCTTCTATACCTCCATGTACCACACCATGATCAACCCCTCAGTCTATATGGACGTTGACGGACAGTATCGCGGTAATGACATGGAGATTCACAAGGCCGACGGCTTTACCAACTACACCGTCTTCTCCCTGTGGGATACCTACAGGGCAGAACATCCCCTGCTCAACCTGCTGAAACCCCGTCAGGGTGCTGATATGGCACAGAGCATGATTGCCATCCAGCAGCAGAGCGCCCTGCACCTGCTGCCCATCTGGTATCTGATGGCCAATGAAGGCTGGTGTATGAGCGGCTACCACGCCGTCTCCGTCCTCTCCGATGTCGCCAAGAAACTGGGCGTCAAGGATAAGAAGGCTATGTTAGAGGCCATGAAGGCAACTTCCACATCCAAGTGGATGGAAGGCCTGACAGACTATATGCAGTACGGCTATGTGCCCTATGACCGTTGCGGCACCAGTGCCAGCAACACCCTGGAGTATGCCTACGATGACTGGACTATCTATCAGGCAGCCCTGGATGCTGGAGACAAGGAGATGGCAGAGACCTACCGTAAGCGTGCCCTCAACTATCGCAACGTCTTCAATCCCGCCATCGGCCTGGCATGTCCCCGATACAAGGATGGCAGCTGGAAGAAGGACTTCTCCCCCCTGCAGACATACGGCGAAGGCTTCATCGAAGGTAACAGCGCCAACTACTCCTTCCATGTGCCCCATGACGTAAAGGGAATGATTGAATGCTTCGGCGGCGACAAGAAGTTCGTGGCAGCCCTGGACAATCTGTTTGCCCATCCTCTGGACAAGAAGTACTACGAGGATAACGAGGATATCGAGGAAGAATGTCTCCTTGGAGGATATGTACACGGCAATGAACCCAGCCATCATGTACCCTACCTGTATGCCTGGACCTCACAGCCCTGGAAGTCACAGTACTGGCTGCGTGAGATTATGAACCGCATGTATGTGAACAACATAGACGGCCTGCATGGCAATGATGACTGCGGTCAGATGTCCGCCTGGTACATCTTCACAGCCATGGGCTTCTACCCGGTCTGCCCCGGAACTGACCAGTATGTCCTGGGTGCCCCATACATCCCTTACTGCAAAGTCTCATTGCCCAATGGCAAAGTCTTTGAAGTCGTAGCCCCCGGAGTCAGTGACAGAAACCGTTATGTCAAGGCCGTTAAGCTGAACGGAAAGGCCTACAATAAACTTTACATCACCCATGCCGACATCCTTGCCGGCGGCAAACTGGAGTTCCAGATGGCCTCTGCTCCCAATAAGAGCCGCGGTGTCAGGACAGGCAAGCCATACTCTCTGAGTGATTAATATTTGCACATTCCAATAAAATGTCGTAATTTTGCACCCCGAGAAGATAACTTATATATAAATAAGGTATAAACGATATGAAAGCATTTGTTTTTCCCGGTCAGGGAGCACAGTACAGTGGTATGGGCAAAGACCTGTACCAGAACAATGAAACTGCAAAGCAGCTTTTCGAGAAAGCCAATGAAATCCTTGGCTTCCGTATTACAGATATCATGTTCGAAGGAACAGCAGAGGAACTGAAGCAGACCAAGGTTACACAGCCGGCCGTATTCCTGCACAGCGTCATCAACGCCATCTGCATGGGCGATGACTTCAACCCCGATATGGTAGGCGGTCACAGCCTGGGTGAATTCAGTGCCCTGGCAGCTGCTGGTGCCCTCAAGTTCGAGGATGCCCTGAAACTGGTTCATGCCCGTGCCTTGGCAATGCAGAAGGCCTGCGAGGCAGCCCCCAGCACCATGGCAGCCATCATCGGTCTTGATGACCAGGTGGTAGAGAATGTCTGCGCTGAAGTCAGTGCACAGGGTAATGGCGTGGTAGTTCCCGCCAACTATAACTGCCCCGGTCAGCTGGTTATCAGCGGTAACATCGAGGCCGTCAATGCAGCTTGCGAGAAGCTGACAGAGGCCGGTGCACGCCGCGCCCTGGTTCTTCCCGTAGGCGGAGCCTTCCACAGCCCCCTCATGCAGCCGGCCAAGGACGAGTTGCAGGCCGCTATCGAGCAGACCGAGTTCCAGACACCCCGTTGTCCTGTCTATCAGAATGTAGATGGCAAGGCTCATACCGATGCCGCTGAAATCAAGCAGAATCTGATTGCACAGCTCACCGCCAGTGTACGTTGGACACAGGAGGTCCGGAATATGATTGCCGCCGGTGCTACCGACTTCATGGAGTGCGGCCCCGGCCGTGCCCTCCAGGGTATGATCAGCAAGATTGCCAAGGGCAATGCCGACGTAACCATCAAGGGTATTGAATGATAATCTATCAGGTATTCACACGTCTTTTCGGCAACGATAGGATCCAGTGCCTTCCCAACGGAACAAAGGCACAGAACGGATGCGGAAAGATGTCAGACTTTACGCGCAAGGCTCTGGAGGAAATCCAGGGCCTTGGTGCTACTCATATCTGGTTCACAGGTATCATTGAGCATGCCACCCAGACAGATTATTCTGCCTATGGTATTGCCCAGGACCATCCTGACGTCGTGAAGGGGAAAGCCGGCAGCGCCTATGCCGTCAAGGACTACTATGACGTGGATCCCGACCTGGCCGACAAGGTACCCTCACGCATGAGGGAGTTCCAGAACCTTGTAGCCCGTTCCCATAAAGCCGGACTGAAGGTCATCATAGACTTCGTTCCCAATCATGTGGCCCGCCAGTATCATTCCGATGTGTGTCCTCAGGGGACTGAGGACCTGGGCGTCGGTGACAATACGGCCCTGGGCTTCTCTAATCAGAACAACTTCTATTACCTGCCTGGCGAAACGCTGCACCTGGATAATATCAGGCCCGGCAGTACCTATTCCGAAGAGCCTGCCAAGGTAACCGGGAATGACGTCTTCAGTGCCTGGCCCGGCAGTAATGACTGGTATGAGACCGTCAAGCTGAACTATGGCGTGGATTACTGTGCCGGCAGGGTAGGGGTATTCACGCCTGTACCTTCCACATGGCAGAAGATGCTGCGTATCCTGCTCTTCTGGGCCGGAAAAGGCATTGACGGATTCCGCTGCGATATGGCCGAGATGGTACCTGTGGAATTCTGGGAGTGGGTCATCCCGCAGGTGAAGGAAGCATTTCCCGGAATCATCTTCATAGCCGAGGTGTATAATCCCGCAGAATACCGCAATTACATCCACCGCGGACACTTTGACTACCTTTATGACAAGGTAGGCCTGTATGATACGCTCAAGGCCGTAGCCCAGGGTAATGCCAGCACCCAGTGTATCACATCCTGCTGGCAGCAGACAGCTGACATACAGTCTCACATGCTCAATTTTCTTGAGAACCATGACGAGCAGCGCATAGCCAGCGATTTCTTCGTCTCCAACGCCCTCAAGGGCAAGGCACCCCTGCTGGTCAGCGCGCTCATGAACCGTAATCCCTTCATGCTGTACTTCGGACAGGAACTGGGCGAGAAAGGCATGGATCAGGAAGGCTTCAGCGGACGGGACGGCCGAACCACCATCTTTGATTACTGGACAGTTGATACCATTCGCCGCTGGCGTAACAGAGGAACATTTGACGGCAGTCTTCTGATGGCCGAAGAACACGCCCTGCAGCAGTTCTATGCCCGTGTCATGCATATCAAGGAGCAGTTGCCCGCCTTTGCGTCAGGTGAGTTCTTTGACCTGATGTATCAGAACCCGTCCCTGCATCAGCAGTACGTATTTGCCCGTAAGGGCAGGAAGCATATCATGCTGGTTATCGCCAATTTCTCAGAGACAGAACAGCAGCTGCAGGTAAGCATCCCCACGCACATGTTCCGGCATTGGGGGATAGAGGAGAAATCCGGCTGCTCAGCCGTTGACCTGCTGACAGGCAGCAGACACCGGTTTGACCTCAGCTCAGAGAAAGCTCTTAACTTTACTGTTCCCGCATGGGGCGGATGTGTTTTCCAAATCAATGCATAAAGATGCGCCATTCGGCCGATTTCGTGTAATTATTATATAATAGCATAAAATTTATCGGGTCTTTTTGCTTTGGGCCTGTTTTTCTTTTTATCTTTGCGGATGTTTTTCTGAAGAATAAGTGATATATTAGCAATATGGAGAATAGTAACCACCTTGTGATAATGGCCGGAGGCGTAGGAAGCAGATTCTGGCCCATGAGTACTACAGACACCCCCAAGCAGTTTGTTGATGTGATGGGCTGTGGCCGGACTTTGATTCAGCTGACGTTAGACAGGTTCCGCGGTGTAGTCTCACCTGACAAAGTATGGGTGGTGACTTCAGTAAACTATGCCGACGAGGTGCGCCGCCAGTTACCCGAGGTCCCCTCAGGGAATATCCTCTGCGAACCCTGCCGGCGTGGAACCGCCCCCTGTATCGCCTATGTCAGCTGGCGTATCAAGTCCGCAGACCCGCATGCCAACATCGTGGTTACACCCAGTGACCACATCGTCATGAATGTTCAGGAGTTCCATCGCGTTATCAATTCAGCGCTGAAGTTTGTCTCCGAGACAGACTCCATCGTTACCCTTGGCATGAAGGCAACCCGTCCCGAGACCGGCTACGGCTATATTCAGGCTGACCTTTCCTTCTCCTCTGCCCGTAACAAGGAAATGTACCGCGTGGACTCTTTCCGCGAGAAGCCCGATATTGAGACGGCTACCAAGTACATCTCCAAGAACAACTTCTTCTGGAATTCAGGCATCTTTGTCTGGAATGTCAGCACCATCGTAAATGCCTTCCGTGTTTACCAGCCCGTGAGGTCAGACATCTTTGAGGAGCTGCTCCCCCTGTACGGTACAGACAGGGAGCAGGAGGCTATCAACGAGAAGTTCCCCCAGTGCGAGAATATATCCGTGGACTATGCCATCCTGGAGAAGGCCGAGGAAATCTTCGTCTTCCCCGCAGACTTCGGATGGAGTGATCTGGGAACATGGGGCTCCCTGCTCCTGAATACCGAGCGTGACATCTACGGCAACTCCTGCATCGGTCCCAATATCAAGGTGTATGAGACCACCAACTGCATGATTCACACCACACAGGAGAAGCGTGTAGTCATTCAGGGCCTGGACGGCTATATCGTAGCCGAGAAGGAAGGCGCCCTGCTCATCTGTAAGCTCAGCGAGGAACAGCGTATCCGTGAATTTAGCGAATAATTCGCTAAAGAGTTAAAACGTTAAAAGGTTAAAGGGTTAAAAGGTTTCTCGTTGCCCGTTTCCCAATTAGCGAGTTGACGTTGACGTTAACGTTCCCGTTCCCCCAAAACGTTACTCCCAATCTTCCGGGAACCGTCCGTAAGCATTCTTGAAAGCATACAGGTAATACTCCTCCGGCTGTATGCTGGGATAGTATTCCGAGAACAGAAATTCCGTTATCTCACGGTCAGCGGCAACGGACTTGCGCAGGTATTTCAGATAATTCTCCTGGTCATGCATCTTCTTGTAGCAGTAAGCCAGGTAGGGGATAGCAGCCATATTTCCCTTATCCTCGTTCTCCTCCATATAGTTCTCCAACAGTGACAGGGCCGTACCGTAATGCATGGTCTCGGCATAGATGATGCCTATGGCCAGCAGTATCTGCTGCTTGTTCTCGCTCTCGTTGTAGGCTGCCTCAAAGTATTCAGCCGCCTCCGTCTCCCTGTCATTCTCCAGCATGATTTCTCCCATCATCAGCTGAAATTCCATCCGTTCCTGACCTTGGGACAGCTTTACAGCCTCCTTCAGCGCATGAACCGCTTCGTCAACATTGTGTCTTTTGCTCTCCAGATAGGCCATGTGCATATATACCTGAACACGGTCCTCGTCATATTCCGGCATATACTTCAGCGCCAAATCCAGTTTCTCCCTTGCCTCGTCAAACCGTTCCATGCCTGTCAGCGTAACGGAATCCAGATAGTATAGCTTTCCGTCCTCCGGCAGCATCTCCTCCATTTTCAGGTAAATATCATGAGCCTCCTCCATCTGGTTCAGGTGGAACAGGCAGTGCGCCTTAATCAGCAGCGCCTGCGTATAATCCGGACTGATGGCCAGGCAGTATTCCGCACTGTCCAGTGCTGCGGCATAGTTGTTCTTGCCTATGTAGGCATTGGCTATCGTCTTCCATGCCATTATGCTGTAAGGCTGTTCATCCAGGATTTCCTGCAGTAAGGCTATGGCCTGGTCATACTTCTCCGTTGCCATCAGGATATCCGTCTTCAGCTTGCTCAGCTTCTTGTATCCGGGATAGTCCTTCTCCAGCCTTATGCTCAGGGACTGGGCAATCTCGTATTCCTGATAGTCCATAAAGATGCAGGCTGCATCATACAGGAACATCGCCTTGTCCTCATCCAGCTCCTCCATCTTGGATTCAATCAGCTCAAAGGCCTCTGCCGGCTTGTCAGAACGTATCAGCAGTTCCGTCCACAGGAAAATCGTCTCCCTGTCATTCTGGTCAGGGATTGACTCGGCAATCTTTATCGCCTCCTTCAGGTTATCATGGAACATCTGCTGCCTGGACAGGAATATCAGCGGGTCCACACTGTTAGGGTGAAGGCTCAGGGCCAGTGATATGGCCTTGTTTGCCTCCTCCTCCCTGTTCTGCGTCATGTAGAATTCCGCAATATCCGTCAGGTCCTCAGCATCCATGTATATGGGCTCGCCGTTCTTGTCGGCCTGCTCATATTTCCGGAGGTTCTCCTGAAACTCGGGATCATTGAAATATGCCTCGTCTTCCTCTCGCATTCTAGTTTTGCGGTTAGCGGTTAGCGGTTAGTGGTTAGCGAACTGTCACCTACTTCCCCTTTTGCCAGGTATCTTTCAGTCCTACGGTCTTGTTGAAAATCAGGTTATCGGGTGTACTGTCGGGGTCCACATTATAGTAACCGATGCGCTGGAACTGCAGGTATGTCAGTGCCGGCAGGTTCCGGGCAAACTCCTCAATATAGGCGTTCCGGTTAACGGTAAGTGATTCGGGATTCAGGAAGGGGCGCATCGCATCTATACCACGCACACCGTTCTCCTTCTCATACTGCTTAATGGCATCACGGGGATTCTCGCAGGTCCACAGGCATTCATAGTTCCTTACCTCACAGGGGATACAGTGTCCGCAGCTTACCCAGTGCAGTGTCTTGCCCTTAATCTTGCGGTCCGCACCGGGCATACCGCTCTTACTGTCAGGGTCATATGTGGCATGTACACAGGTAATGTTGCCGTCAGCATCCTTCTCAATGCACTTATAGTTGCCCTGTTCGTCCTTCTCATCACTGCAGGCAATGATGTATCCGTTCTTCAGGCGCACCTCTTTGCCGGGGCCCAGGCGCATGAACTTCTTTCCGCCGTCTTCCATAAAGTCCTCACGCTCTATGTACAGCTCCTTCGTAAAGTGGATGGTATGCGTATTGTTCTCCGTAACGGTATTGCCCTCGGCATCACGCAGCTCGGGGTTATTGATGGCGGTCATCTCCTCCACTAGCCCGTCAGGATAGTTGTCAATCACCAGCTTCAGCGGGTCAACCACAGCACTTACACGTATGGCACGTGTATTCAGGTCCTCGCGGCAGGCAGCCTCCATCAGCTTAATGTCATTCAGGGCGTCAAAGGTGGTGTAGCCAATCTTGTCTATGAAGTTCAGTATAGCCTGGGGGCTGTATCCTCTGCGGCGGATACCGCAGATGGTAGGCATACGCGGGTCATCCCAACCGTTCACCACACCCTCCTTGGTCAGGATCAGCAGGTTACGCTTTGACATCAGCGTATAGTTCAGGTTCAGCTTGTTGAACTCAAACTGGCGCGGACGGTTGTCCTCTATGTCACCCGCATCGCCCCGCCATTCCTTGATCCAGGTAACAAACAGGTCATACAGTTCATGATGCGGAACAAACTCCAGTGTACAGATACTATGCGTAACCCCCTCCAGATAGTCGCTCTGTCCGTGTGTGAAGTCATACATAGGGTAGGCGTTCCACTTGTTACCCGTACGCCAGTGCTCCATGTTCAGCACACGGTACATAATAGGGTCGCGGAAGTGCATGTTGGGGCTCGTCATGTCAATCTTGGCACGCAGAATCATCTTGCCCGGCTCCATGCGGCCCGAGTTCATCTCCCTGAACAGTCTCAGGCTCTCCTCGGCAGGACGGTCACGGTAGGGCGAGTTGGTACCCGGCTCAGTAGGCGTACCCTTCTGGGCCGCAATCTCCTCGCTCGTCTGCTCGTCCACATAGGCACGGCCCTGCAGGATGCACCACTCGGCAAAGTCCCACAGATCCTGAAAGTAGTCACTGGCATAGCACACCTTTCCCCACTCAAAGCCCAGCCACTTAATGTCGCGCTCTATGGCCTCAACGTATTCCGTATCCTCCTTCTGGGGGTTAGTGTCATCCATACGCAGGTTGCATACGCCTCCGAACTTCCGGGCAATGCCGAAGTCCATGGCAATAGCCTTGGCGTGTCCTATGTGCAGGTAGCCGTTAGGTTCGGGCGGGAAGCGCGTCTGCAGTCTTCCGCCGTTCTTGCCCTCGGCCAGGTCGCTCTTAACAATCTGCTCAATAAAGTTCAGGCTTTTCTTCTCTTCCTGTTCGTTTATGCTGATATCTGTCATAATGTATCTTTTTTCTGTTTCTTTATGTGGTTAGCGGTTAGTGGGCTTACCTCTAACTTCTTACCTATTACCTCTTACTTCTAATCAAAGACAAAGGTAATACTTTTGCTTTAAATATATAAGGTATAGGAATAAAAAAAATCGGTAATTGTCCGTAATGTGTTATTAAACATATACCAAGTGTTTGTACGTGACGTTAAAAAGTTTTAACTTTGCGTTAACAAAACAAATGAGTTATTCTGACAAATAATCTTTTTACCTTAAAAGGCTAATATCAAAATTGGAGGTACGTCGTGAGACGAACCTCCAATTGCTTTCTTTTATCTTTAACCTTTAACGTTTTAACCTTTTAACGTTTTAAGTCAAGTACTGCTTACTGATACTCTCGTTATCCTCAACGCAGCGGATAGTGGTAGCCAGCAGTTCGGCAATAGACAGCTGCTTTACCTTTTTGCAGTTGCCGGAGTAGGGGATACTGTCAGTAAATACCATCTCCTCAATGGATGATGCCTCCAGACGCTCGCTGGCAGGGCCGCTCATCACACAGTGGCTGGCAATGGCGCGTACGCTGCGTGCACCGTTCTGCTTCATCAGGTCGGCAGCCTTGGTGATTGTGCCGGCGGTGTCCACCATATCGTCAACCAGGATGACATCAGCACCCTCCACGTCACCGATAATCTCCATGTGAGCCACCTCGTTAGCCTTCTTACGCGTCTTGTTACAGAGCACCATAGGGCAGTTCAGGTATTTGCTGTATGTGCTGGCACGCTTGGTACCGCCCACGTCAGGCGTGGCAATAATCAGGTTTTCAAGGTTCAGGCTCTGGATGTAAGGCAGCAGAACGCTGCTGGCATACAGGTGGTCAACGGGAACGTTGAAGAAACCCTGCTCCTGATCAGCGTGCAGGTCCATTGTAATCAGTCGGTTGATACCGGCTACGGAAAGCATGTCAGCTACCAGTTTGGCGGCAATGCTTACACGGGGCTTGCTCTTACGGTCCTGACGTGCCCAGCCGAAGTAGGGTACAACAGCATTGATGGTACGTGCGGATGCACGCTTGGCTGCGTCAATCATCAGCAGCAGCTCCATCAGATTGTCTGCATTGGGGAATGTGCTCTGTACCAGGAATACATCCACGCCGCGGATGCTTTCCTCAAAACACACCTCAAACTCACCGTCCGAGAACTTTGTTATGGACAGATTGCCCAGTTCACAACCCAGGTTTGCGCAGATCTTCTCTGCCAGATAACGGCTCTTAGTGCCTGAGAATACCTTGAAATTTTTCTTCTCTTCCATTTGTTTATATAAGGATTTTCCTTTATTGTTTTTTCGGTCTGCAAAGGTACAAATATATTTTCTTTTGTACAATCCTTAGCAAGCATAAAATTTGCAAATCAGGTTTCGGAAGCACTGCTTCCAAAAGTAAACTTAAATAATTTATTTTTCAAGTTACTTTTTAATCATAATCAATTTGATTTCCCGGCACAATCAACCTTCAAAATTATTCAGGCTTAATTCGGGGAGTTTGAAGCCTGAATTCTCCGGGTTTGCAGGCTTCAAACTATTGGGATTAAAT
>JAEEGK010017598.1_pt1 | contig 15561 bp, 9 predicted proteins | sample 8958771 | NCBI WGS metagenome assembly JAEEGK01 (sample SAMN16246547, study PRJNA631951) | gut metagenome | biome: gut microbiome; feature: rumen; material: SC-attached | host: Bos | place: Iran: Karaj | collected 2018-10
GCATCTTCAGCCTCGTGAAGATTTTCGGGACCATCTTCCCGCCGACCACTTCGTGACCGTGGAAGGTCCAGCCGACAGCCGGATCGAAACGCTTGCTTACCGGCTTGCCGATGTCGTGCAGCAAGGCGGCCCAACGAAGCCAGACATACGGTTCTGTCCTGACGGTTTCCACGAAACCATCGCCGTCTTCCTTCGGAGAATAATCTTTCAGGCGGCCCTCGGCAATGGCAGCGGTCTCGGAAGCCGCAACATTGTCCACAACCTGCAGGGTATGGGAGAATATCTCCTTATGTCCCTTTCCGTCCACTGTCTCTATTCCCTTGAGTTTCAGTAGCTCAGGGAGAATGTATTCCAGAAGTCCTGTCTCGTCCATTAGGTGGAAGCCCATGGACGGGCGGGGGCAGATCAGGATCTTGTTGAGCTCCTCGACTATCCTTTCCTGGGATAGGATGGCCATGCGGTCCTTCATGGCTTTCATCGCCCTGACCGACTCGGGAACTATGGTGAAAGCATGCTCCGGGGTACTGAGCTTGACCGCGAATCGGATAGCCCTCAGCATCCGCAGCGGATCGTCGCTGTAGGTCTGTTCAGGCTCCAGCGGAGTCCTGATGATTCCAGCTGCAAGGTCACGGATCCCGCCGAACGGATCGACCAATGCTCCATAGTCTTCCTCCTGGAGGCTGAAAGCCATGGCGTTGATGGTGAAATCACGCCGCATCTGGTCCTCTTCAAGGGTGCCGTCCTCAACGATCGGCTTCCTGGAATCATGCCGGTATGATTCCTTCCTGGCTCCCACGAACTCTATCTCGGCTCCATGCCACTTGAGCATGGCCGTTCCGAAAGTCTTGAATACCGACACGTTGCAATGACGGTGCTCCCTCTCCTCAATCCTGGAAGCCACGGCTTGGGCAAGCTCGATCCCACTCCCCTCCACGACTATGTCTATGTCGTCGTTCTGCCTCCCGAGAAAGCAGTCCCTGACATATCCTCCGATCACGAAGGCACGGACACCGAGTTCTTGCGCGGCATCCGTAACGATCTTGAACACAGGGCTGTCGAGATACCCTTCTGTTATGGTGGAACTCATAAGCTATACCTGCATGGCTTCCCAGTCTGGGAAGGATTTTAACTGTTCGAAGGGACTGGCTTCATCGCCGGTACTCCTGAAACCGAAAGTCTTGTTCCCGTTCGTTATCACTATGAACCTGGCACCAAGGACCAGATTGTATTTCAAGGCCTGCTCGAGCACTTCCCTGCTCATCTCGACGTCCTCCCTCTTGCACTCCACGACCATAAGCGGTGAGGTGTCCCTGCCGTAAACCAGGATGTCAGCCCTGAATGGCTTTTCACCGAACCTCATGGAGACCTCGCTCATCATCATATGGACAGGGACCTTCAGGGTGTCCCGGAGCACACCGATGAACCACTGGCGGACCTTCTCCTCAGGCGTCAGCGAGACCATCTTCTTGCGCAGGGGATCCCAGACCTTGTTCATCTTACCGTCCTCTTATAGACATCCTTGACCACCAGACCGGCGATGGTCATACCGAAAATGGAAGTCACGGGAACAAGGGAACCGTTTATCTGCGCTTTCCTCGGATCGTCCTCGACGGCCTGAAGGGAAGCGTCTCCCCTGTTGGGCAGGACCTCGTCGTCATAGACGCAGAGGAACTTCTTTTCCGGAAGGGTTCCTGCCCTTTTCATCTTCTTCCTTATGGCTGCACCGAGCGGACATCCCCTGACCTGCCAGAACTCGGCGACCTTCACCTTGGTGGGATCGACCTTGAGTGCCGCCCCCATCGAGCAGAAGAAGGTCGCGCTGCTGCGCGAAGCGGTCAATATCAAGAGTATCTTGTCCTTGAGGGAGTCCATCGAGTCGATGACATAATCATATCCGTCTAGATCGAACTCTCCGGCGGTGTCCTCGCAGTATGCCTTCCTGACGGCTTCCACACATACATCAGGATTGATGTCGAGGAGCCTTTCCCTCAACGCCTCGACCTTCACCCGGCCTATCGTACTGGTAGTCGCCATAAGCTGGCGGTTCACGTTGGTAGCCCCGATAACGTCGGGATCGACCAGGGTGACGGACCCCACACCGCTTCTGACAAGTCCTTCGGCGCACCAGCTGCCGACTCCACCTATCCCGAAGATGATCACCTTCGTACGGGAGAGGGCATCCGTAACGTCACTGCCCAGAAGCAGTTCCGACCTGTTGAATATGTCGCTGTCCGCCATGTCCTGCAAATTTAATTAAAATCTCAATGAAACATATTAACATTATTCATCGTATATTTGTCGCACCACATGGGGATGTTCTGGTTTTGACAGCAATGATTCCGGGTGGTAAGCACGTCGGGCTTCCGGGAGATCTGCCCGCCAAACCGTTCTCTCGACAATTTAGTTGCCAACAACAACTATGCACTCGCTGCCTAATCGACCAAGTCGCTTAGCTTAATCCCGGCCGCCAAGGCTGCGGCCCGGACGAGTATCCTGCGGACTTTAAGCCTTCTATGTTCCGGGTTCAGGGTATCATTCAAGAAGGACGCACCGGTTGACTCCTTTAAGGCCGGCCAAGATTCAAAGGATAAGCTGTGGCTGGCCCGCCTTCCGGCAGGCCACGGCCGACAACCAAAGGAAGGATAAGCGTGTAGAAAGCTGCTGGGTACGTTGTTTGGACGGCGGTTCGACTCCGCCCATCTCCACGAAAATCCATTCTAGAGTGTTCTAGAATGGATTTTTCTATTATAATGTATCAAATTATGTAACAGATTACTATGAAAATAAGCAGGAATCTCTACCTGGCTTCGCGGGGCTGTAATAATGCGTATTTGGACCAGAATAGTATACCTTATTCCACTATGACTGGTTCCATTTTTTGTAAACTATGCTTTTGACATCATCTGATTAATGATATTTAGGATATCGTCTGGGATGGTGATTCCAGGAACAGATCTCTTGATATTCTCCGAAATCATGCGATCCTCTTTCCTACGCTTCATAAACTGATAGACAACGCCATAAGAAGAACCCTCAAAGATGTTTCCAGCGTAATGATAAATATCAAACAATCCGCCCATCTTGCTATGGTAGCAGTTATTACCTATCACCCTCGCCGCGTGCGTCCATCCCTCCTGAGCGATAATCATACCTGTCGAAGCATCCACCAGAGGACTCACCTTATACAAAGCAACTTTGTCATAATCAGGTTCTATTGTATCATCATCACATTTAACAAATCCCATCTTTTCAAATGCACGCACAAGGGTTTCAGGTCGGTAGTCCCTATCGACACCCTCAGGCCACCACTTTTTGTGAGCCACGCTGTCGTCAAGGAAATAGTCCACCCACCGGTCATCAAAGCCCATTGCCCACGCAATACAATTGTAACTGGGTGTCAAGCGGCTCTTGATGGTAAAGTTCTCATCATTTAGCTTTCCGAAAATCTTAGTTAGTTTTTCTCTATTTTCTGGAGTATCGAGAGCCATATTTCACAAGACTTTTCTAGTGGAACAAATCCTTCATACTTTATGGGATAATCAAAAATGGCGTCAAGGGCATAAACCAAATCTGTAGGCCCTTTCTTTAGTTCCTCATAAATGAACGGAACCGCTTTTTTGCCCATATTCACAATTTCCTTGAAATATGCATTATCAAAATTACTTGACGAGGACATTGCGTTAAGAGCATTCCATGTTTCATAATTACCCCTGAAAGTAGCCAACGCTTCCGACTCTTCTGTATCCAATGTCTCAAAGTCATTATTCTGCTCCTTCCGTATTGCAGACATCTGCACTCTCACGCCACCTCCGCTGGGTCGGTGGTGTAATGTTTCTTTATTTTCCGACAAGCGGTATTCAATTACTGCTTCCATTGTAACTTCTTTATCAGGGTGAAACTATAAGATCCCTTCTCCTCATCATCCATAAACACCTTGGTTGTATAGTCACCAAATTTGTCAAGAGAAAGACCTTGAGCATTAACAGCAAGAGCAACCTGAGAGCCCTTTTCAGAAGGCCTTATATCCAAATCAAGAGAAAAATCTGGCGGAATGTTTCCACCTTCTGGATTGATAATACGAATGGTCAACTTGTGTTTTCCAGTTTCTTCTGGGGCAAACCTCAATTTCATAGCAATCCCGATCTGTACTGTTGCAGGAACGCTATCTGCATTCATCACATCTAGGGTTCCTACAATGGTTAGTTTCCCATTGTAGTTATATGCGCCATCGCATAAAGTAAAGAGTTCTATATTCATAAAATAATCATATTATCTTTCATCAAGACTTATAGCAATACCACAAAAATTACGCCTTTCTTCAACGTATATTGCATCTATTTACAACTATTGGTCTCTTTGATACAAAGGTAACCACTTCCGTACAACCATAATAGACGTACTTTATCATAAATCCACCATTCACTTAAAGAAACTTGTATAACTTGATATTTCTCATCATGAACACTCTTTGATCTCACTGTCTCACTTATTCTATGATAGTTCTACAGTGACTTTTGAAGTGTGTTGCACTTCTAATTTGAATTCACTTAAAAATACTAGAGCTCTGGGCGTTTTAACCAGCATGATAAAGTCTTTTATAAATCTCGGATATAAGAGCAATAGAATCGTGAAATTTAACTATGGTTCATCCACAATAAATGGTACCATATCTTCCTGGATAGTGTCATTGTTTCTTTTTCTTAAATTATTAAACCAAACAGTATCATTCTCTCTAATAGCACGTTCTATTTCACATTCTATCTTCCAGTACTTAGGGAGAAGAGGAGCATACGCATTCTTTATAATATAGTCATAAAAAAGACTATCCGGCTGCATTGAAATGCTGTTATATACTTCTCCAAATTTCCAATAATGTGCGAAACAGAGTGTATCTAAACGACCTGAACGATACTCTATAACTGCTGCCATATAAATATCTAAATGAAGAGTATCCTCGTTAGGTACTAGTGCATCTAAATAGGATATAAACTCTTTAATGAATCTAGTATTTACTATGACGGTGTCTAGCGGTCTTCTTTTTGTGATGAAATCATCAAATGAGTAACACCCATAAAAGTATTCAGCATTTCTAGGTACAGCATAATATCTTATTCTCTGTACCTTACTTTTATTAAACCTATAGTTCGTACACGATACAAATGAGGTTATCAATGATACAATCAAGAAGAATAACCTTATTCCATTTAACATATTACCATTGTAGCCAATTCTTGGTCTTTGTCTCATAAACAAGGGATTCAAATTTATCTATAACTATTGAGGTTGGACCACCTGAAACGATGACGGTCTTTCCATCATATGATGTTCTGGTTAATTGTCCCTTAGTAGTTTCACCATTTGCTCTAGCTGTTTTTTGTTCAGAGCCTAATATTACTCGTCTCTCTTCATTATTACGATAATTCTTGTCCGGAGTTTTGAATCGGGAATCATGTTCTCTTGCATCATTCAAATAGTCAATAGCATGATCTGATTCATGAGATAGAATAGTAGCGGGAGATACGACTACGCCTGTTTCATATTTGGCGCCTTGAATAGGACTCCAATAAATAGTAGGATTTCCACATTCATCTAACTGGAACGTTGCTTCTTCTGGATAACTACCGATATCTTTTATGGATACAGTGATATCATCCCTCTCAACAAGTTCAGCTAATGGAGACTGCCCAGAATAACCTGCTCTTACCCAATTCTCCTTATTATAATGATATGCTTCAATTACAGAACGGACAAATGGATTTGATACATTACCATCAACTTTACCAGAGTAATATACTGCTTTCGTAACACCATTCTCAGAATAATATATTTTAATTCTATCTCCATTTGGATCCACCAGATTCACCGGATTCCTGGCACAGTAAGAATAGGGAGTAAAACTCGTGTACTTACCTGCCTTAGGATCCTGGGTGGTCCATCTTGCAAGCCAGGGATCATAGTATCTCGCACCGAAGTCCAGAAGTTGGAGATCATTGGCCCCGATTGTCTGCTCCTCCTTTCCAGAGAAACGCCATCTGTTCGTGGTGGAACTCGTGATCGGGACACGGGTGCCGAACGGTGTGTAATCACTCTTCTCAAGGACCGCTATACTTGGTGCAAGGTTTGCCAAGGTTATGTCCATCACCATACGGGTACTGCCGAGATGGTCACGGAAATGAACCTGGTCATAGTATGACACACTCCCACCAGTGCTGTAGCTGACCGTAATCCTGCCCTCGTCACACGCTATGCTCTCGAGAGTCTCGGTGCCGCCGGAACTCACTGAATACACGAACGAGCCACGGTACTTGTACCCGGACCCGTTACCGGCCAGGGCTGACACCTTGGTTCCGTCAGGGAGATATTCGTACTGAGCCTTCACCGTCGTTCCGGACATTACTTTCATCGGCAAATTAAGCACATTATACGAAATCTGCAAGTTCTTGCGGGAGTCAGATGTCATATTACCGTTGTTGTCATGGGAGTAGGTGTAGGATGCACTGCCTACAACGTCACTGACTGAACTCAGGCGGTTGCCGCTGTACGTGAAGGTCAGGTTGTCGTCCAATGAAGAACCGTAGCGTTTCAAGGTCTTGACATTGCCGTTGAGATCATAGGTAATGTTCTTTTCAGTCTTCGTAAGGGATGAAGTGCCGTTGTCATAATGATCCGCATTTGTCAGGCGCGTTATCTTGTCGTAAGTGTAATCATACAACTGGTAGTTGCTGCCGTTCAACTGGGTCTTGGACTCCGAGATCAGGCCGGACCAGAGTCCGGGCGCTCCTGTCCTGTATGGAGTGGCATAGTACAGGTTTTCGGAGAACATCGTCGTCCCACTGTAGTTCTTGGCTTCATGGAAGGTCATCCATCCATGGAGGTCGTATGTAAAGGACTCACTGCTCCTGGAAGGCGTCGTCCGGCCGGAAAGACGTCCGAGGTTGTCATAAGTATAAGTGAATGTGGCGAGATTAGTGCTTCCAATCTTCCTTGCATAGGTTAGGACCTTGCCTCGCTTGTCACGGGTGTAGGTGGTGACAAGGCTTGTTGATACCCCTCCAGGCGTCGTGTGCGTCTCGACCGTCTTTACTACATTCCCCAGAAAATCATACTTGGTGGAATATCGCGCTTTCCATCCGTCTGAGTCCACCTCCACGATCTGGATCACCCGGCCGTACATGTCGTAATAATATTCCCTTCCCCGGGTAAGGGCATTGTGGACGGTCTTGTCAATTCCGGGTACCGTCGAGAGTGATTCATGCTTGAGGAAGCCCATGATCTTCGTCGTTTCCCGATCCGAAGTTGTCGCAGCCTCGTCGGCGACGAAGGCATAGTCGGTGCCGAAATCGGTGCCTTCACCAAGATAATCATAGTAATAGTATAAATGGCCGCCACCGTATGTGGTACTTGAACTCAAGTTTTTGAATGTTTCAGATGTGATGCGGTCGTAATTGTCGTATGCCAGCGTCTTGCCGAAACCGTTGCCGTCCATGACTTTAGTCCTGTATTGGGTCATCAGCCCACGGGCGTTGTATTCTATCGTATTACGGCCACCCCCAGGACTGGAAATGCCGACCGGCCTGCCGAATCCGTCCCGCCACCAGAGGAAACAATAATCCGACGCGAAGGAATCGCTGAATGAGAAGCTCGTGATTGAGTTATCTGTCAAGTACTTCGTTCCCTCGGGAGGGATGACGCACACTAGGCTGTCCTTGAGATCGTAGACATAATAGGTGTCGGCGTGGACGCCGGATCCTCCGGCATCGACAACCCTTCGGCAGAGGAGTCTCCCGAACGCATCCGAGTAAGAGCGAACCATACGTCCGTCCTCATCGGTGTATGACGTCCTGAGAAGAGTGCCGGAGCCCAATGTCTCGTTCTTGGAGACTGTGGGATTCGAGGAGTTATGTGTGAATGAGAATTTCAGGATTGAATCCCCCGTCCCGTTCATGGCATAAGCGTTTGTGGACGGGTGTCCTACCCAGGAGTCTCCTTCCTTGGTCACCGTCAGCGGTCTCCCCTCTGGTGAGGTTTCGAAGACAGTTGTCGCATAAGGGTGGCCGTCGGATGGCACCGGGCAGGATGTCGATTGGTAGTAACTGAGAACACCACTCACAGCATTGCTTTCCATAAGCCCGTTAGATGCAGTTACTGCGTATGGTAGGTATCTGGTGGCGCCTGGGCGACGCATGTCGTCATAGACTATCGGCCTGACCAGTTTCTTGCCTGTTGCCGCCCAGTCAGTCATTACCTCCTGTTCGGGATAGCCCAATCCATTATAGTAAGTAACATCCTTGAAACTCGTTGTTCCGGCAGTAGTAATGTAAGAGTCGACAGCGACATAACTGTCGCTTCCCAAGCCGCTGGCCGGTGATGATCCGGGATCGTTCTTGAAATAATACGAGTATTTTGTCGTCGTGTAGTTTCCCGTATTTTTGACCGTCTGGAGGCGGTTGCGGCTGTCATACGCATAGGAAGTGAACTGACCTCCCGGAAGGGTCTCTTTAGTGAGTCCCACCTGGTCTTTCCATGAGTAATGGGTGTATTTGAATCCATACTCTCTCATCCAGTCGACGTTATTACCATCCCAATGGTATCTGATGGCAGCCCCTCCGGGGAGAGTGACATCTTTCAACAGATAATCCGAATAATACGATAACGAAGTGACCCTTGAAGTTCCGTCACCGGCACCGGTATTGAACACGTTCGAAGAAGATGTTACCGGAGGGACCTTGATATGGTATTGCGTATGGCTGAGCGGACGGATGTGACTGCCGGAATAAGTATATTGATCCTTCGAGACGATACGCTCCGAGCTTCCGAATACCCGTGTCTTTATGATGTCAGTCTTAGCGGCAGGTATGATGTTGCTGGTGGAATACTTATAGTAGGTCTTCAGTTTTCCCGCAGCGGCCCCTCCATCCTCCTCTTCACACGCTACCTGTCCGAGAGCATTGTAAGTATAATTGGTCGTGACCACCTGGCTGCCGCCGCTCTCATAGGATGTCTCTGTCCTGCTGTGAATCATGGGACTCTTGGCAGACCAGTGCATGCGCGCATAGTATCTTCCGTTGCTGAAGTAGATCTTCGCTAAAGTGAAAGTATCCTCGTCATACGTTATCTGCACTGTTTTCTTCAAGTTGTTTGCGGCGTTATACAAATCGGTCCTGAGAAGCTGGCCTCGCATGTTCATCCTGTCTTCGTTAACAGGTCGGATGATGCTGGTACTCGGATTGTAATCCATCGAGTCGTATGGAGTGAATACCTTCTTGGTTATCTCTTCCTCGTCATAGTCGGTTCCGTCACAATATGCAGTCTGGTCGGTCGAAGAGAAGGAAAACTTCTTCCATGACCCGTCAGCATATTCTTCAATGACTGAGCTGTACCCGATATGGCCGTCTCTGGTCTGGAAGCCATTATGACCAGCCGAATAGCTGATTACACTTGCTGTCATATTAAAAGACTCAGCAGATGCAGAACCTGTATAATATGAGAGACTGGATGCCACCGCATATCTTGGCATCTGGGTCAGGATGCCGGATGTGGTGCCTGTCTTCGTGGTGGAATAGATGTACTTTACACTGTCATCCATTCCTCCTCCGCTTCCCGCACTGTGCGTCAGTTTCTTAACCCGGACTCCCCCTACTTCATATGGGGTGCATGAGGAAGCGTACGCACTGTTCGTCCTGCGCTTGCCTACGGTGTTCCCTTCATATTCAATGGTTGTGGTTCCTCCGGTAGGGTAGATTATCGTGGTCAGGGCACCGCGTTTAGAATAGTAACTGTCAGCTTCTTTCCAGGTACCGTCAATCTGGTCATACAAGTCATTCATGGGATAACCGGAATTGTTCGTCTTGAGGATGGAGCGGATGCTGGTGATAGTCTTGCCGTTCCAGTATCCCCAATGGTCCAGGCCCTTTACATCATTCTTTGGAAGAGAAAGGCTTGAGATGTCATACGAAAAGCAGTATCTACCTTCTTTCAAGCCGGAAACGGAGGAAAGGAACATCTTTTTCGTGCCATATGACGCATATTCTTGTGTAAGGGTACATCCGCCTACACTTTGGCCGGAAGAGTTATAGATCGAGATGGATGACAGACACTTGGCCTGCGGACATTCATTCTCAATACCTGCTGAGATCACAAAGCCGTCAATACCGGATAAATTGAAATAGGCAGCAGCGTCATCATTGTATGTCTTAGTGGAATAGGTGAAAGTCACGATGGTCGTTCCGCCAACTTTTACAGACTCCAGGGGCGAAAAGTATGACCCGCTTACACTGGTGCCGTCAATATTCACATTGGCACCGGTGGCGAAATCAAGACCGTAATTATATGAATAGTTCTTTATTGTATGGCAGGCTTCGGATACTGAACGCTGCTTCTGGCGCTGGGAACTGTAGACGAACTCCACGGAATGGTCGGCGGCTCCGGGAGCCTCTATCTTGTACAGGCGGAAAGCGGTCACTGAGGTGGTTGGACTGCCCTCCAGAACCCCGTAACCATAGGAGGACATGTGGTTAGGGTAAACCGAGGTCGAGGTACTCGTCGAGTGGAAGGTCTCGACATTATTAATCGATCCTCCAAAATAATAATCCGTGCCGTCTCCGGTTCGGATTATGATCTCGGCATAATTAGGAGACCCGGTTCCGGGAGTGAATGTGACGGTTAGTTCACCATGGGGAACGTTGGAGTTGTACACTCTGATTGAACCGTCTTCAAGCATTATGAAGTCTCCGCTGAAACCGCAGAAACTGAAATGGAACAAGTCCGGGGCCGGGTCGCACTTGTATTCATTGCTGGTATAATAAACAGGGATATCGGACAACCCGTCGTATGTGAACACCCTGGCCAGCTGTGGATCAAGACCATAGGGACCTACATCCTGTGAGTAGTAATTACTCTTGATACCGGAATCGCTATAGGTAACATCCCTGCACTGTGCCCAGCCTTTCCTGGTCAAATCCTGCATGACGAACCCTTCATCGGGATAGCCACGGACCTCGCGTGTAATAACTCCGCCGCAATTCAGGGTCCAGCCATATCCTACTATGCCGGAACCCTTTGAAGGAATATAACCATCGAAGTTGTAATCAAGGCTGATAGGCAATGTGTAATAGGGATCCCTGTATGTGAAGATCGGAACGGAAAATGACATCGCTCCTGTGTACATCGAGGGAGATATCATCCCGTACTTCGTCATAGCAAAAGACTCCGCGGAAGGGGTTATCCGTCCGGATGGATCGAAAGAGTCAATGCTCTGGGCGAAAAGTGATACTGAAGCAAATACCAAAAGACATGTAATGGTACATGTAATAAGCTTTTTTATTAGAACAGAATTGGTCATACTTCTTGTTTGTTATGTGGTATTTTCTAAGAGAAGAATGCAAATAAAGTTTGCCATATGCCTTTATTTAGGGAAGACACTGACATTAGGAACATCTTGTTTTGTTGAGCAGGCTATTGATAAACGAGGGCAGAAATCAATATTTGTAATCCCTGAACGAATAACCACAGAAATAACCCTGACCACCTTTCACATTCGTCCAGACAGTGGCCGGAGAAGTCAACCCCAGGCCTTCGAGGTCATTGTTACTGTTGGCGAATTCCCGCATACATGCCTTGTAGGCCTCTTGTGTCAAACGATAGAGACGGATGTGTGGTTTGACAGACTGTTCTAAAAACACCGTGAATTCAGATGTTATTTTGATTGGAGAGGAGTCTTTTGACACTAATCCGGACATGACATACATCGATCTTTTTGCACCCCTTGTAACAATCTTGCCTTCTGACAATTGGAGAATTGGTGCAGAGGTAGGAAATGCAGTTGAAAATTCCGGGGCCTCCCCGGGAATCACATCCACTTTGCCTTCCGGAACCAACGCCACCTCATAAGCATAAGCCCCCTCGCCTAATACGAATGACAAACCATAATAGTCATCATCTCCATTTAATATGAAAGAAACCCTGTACGTTGATATAACAACTATCCCGCCATCTATGGTGGTTTCTTTTATGAACAAGTCCTCGATGTTATCTTTCGTCGGTGTCTCGGGAATTGTCGTCGTAGATGACACCTCCGACACTCCATCACCTGAAATATGAATAGCGATCTCGTCTCCATGATTGAACTCACTTTGAAGAATATATCTTCCCGAAAGGGAAGCATCTTCGACAACCTGAACACTCTTTCCATTAGATTCCACGTTGAAAAACGGACGGATAGATTCCGGTTGCTGGCGATAGTACTGTCCAGACTTGATAGCATAGAACCTATCAAGATAGAGATAGTGTACCTGATCGGAGTCATCCGACGTCAGCATGCACTCCAACCTGATGGCATCCTGGTTGTTTTCCGTATTCATATCCTCGGTCACCTGGCAGGCACAAAGACCAGTCAAAGACAATACTATGATTATTAACTTCTTCATTTCAAGTAAGGATTAGAATGAATACGACCATCTGAGAGTAGGCATTATCGGGAATGCCGAGACATAAATGATAGAAGGCGACTGTGTGGCAATGCCTTTATCGACTCGTGCAAAATTGACGTTCTTCCTGTTATAGGCATTATACAAACCAACGGAAATGACCCGGCTCTTGCCACGTTTGGTTTTTCCGTATTGGGAGTAGCCTATATCAAGCCGATGGTATGACGGTAGTCTCCAGTTGTTCGGATAAGGAGCGCCAGCCAGATTGAACTGGGAGTAATAACCATTAATCGCATATTCCTCCGGAGAATCTGTCGGATAATAGTACTCAGGCACGGTCATCCTATTCCCACCATGATAGAACCAATCGGCAAATACCTCTCCGTTCAAAACGCGATAGCGGAAGGAAAGGTGGATGCTGTGACGGTTATCAAAACGGTCCGGGAACCATCCGCCATAGAAATCTTCAAACAAGCGTTCACTGATGGAATATGAATATGATGCTGCGAAGGATATCCGTTCCCCTTCTTTTGACACGCTGGTCTCTATTCCACGAGCCCGACCTTTGCCATCAACAAACAGGGTTTCCCATTCATCCAAAGGAGGATATATCAGGACTGGACCACCATATTCATGAAGATGGTCGGTATTTTTCAGATAAGCCTCGATTCCAAGTTTCCAGCCGTTGTCTCCGGAATAATCCGCGCCGATGGCAATCTGATCTCCGACTGCCGGTTGAACGAGGTTTGTACTCGACATCCAGCAATTGCCCGGGAAATCAAACGATGAAGACGAGAGTTTGTGCAATGGTTGAAACATCCTGGCATAAGATGCTTTTATCGCTATAGAATTGACCGGCCTTAAGCTAAATGCCAATCGCGGCTCCGGATAGCCATAGGTCGTTCCATTCGCATAATAAGCATCATACCTGAAACCCGCGTCAGAACTGAACCAACGGACGGGAGACCACTCTAAGGAAGCATATCCTGCCACTGATCCGGAAGAATAATGCATCGTCCTGTCCAAGTCCTTCTGAGCTGTGACAGACATTGTCTTTTCTTCCAGTGCAGGATTCTCAGGATGCTTCTGCCTTTTCTTTTCCTCATAAGAGTAGATTCGATGTGGTGATGAAATGTAACCGTTACCTTCTACTCCAAATCTCAAACGTGCCTCTCTCCCCATAATAAAGACAGAATCCCATCTTAACCCGGGATTCCCAATTCCACTATAGTTACCTTCCACAGAAACCAACTGCCTCTCCACGTATGGGTTATCATCCAAATAATCGGATCTCGTCGAAATGCTGGCATAGCCTCTCGAATAATAAACCCTAAGATAGGAATACAGTCTATCAGATGGATTTGTTTTCCAAGATGCCACGGCAACCACATTCCCCCAATTGGAAGAAAGTTTCAAAACATGGTCTGACCAGGATGTTCCATCACCGCCGTAATGGTCACCGTATTTCAGGAAATCCACATCTGCCAATAAGGAGAACTCTAACGTACTTGTGCCTGAAAGACGCTTGCTTATCTTTCCGTCAATTTCCGTAAAACCGTACCACCCGTCGGACAAATAGTTTGTCATCCTATCAGGGAATAAGTTGCCGGCTGCCTTGAATGCCGGTCTTGTCAGAAGGGACATCCAGTTCTGACGCAATGAAACAAGATACGATGTCTTCTTGTTCCTGAAGGGGCCTTCTAAGGTAATACGACCATCTGTCAAACCGAAGGAATACTTTATATGCTTCTGATCAAAGTCTCCGGCCTTAACGGAAATGTCCTCCACCGAAGAGATCTTCCCACCGAACCGGGAAGGGAAACCGCTCTTGTATACATCAACATTTAAGAGAATATCACTGTTTACCACGGAGAACATTCCGCCCATGTGGGCCGTCTGCCAGACAGGTGCACCGTCAAAAAGATAAAGATTGTCAGACCCGTCTCCTCCCCTTACATACAAACCCGAGGACATTTCGTTTCCCATAGCGACTCCCGGCAGCCCCTGAAGAGTCCGGATTATGTCCGGAGATCCCATGACCGGTGCCAGGTCGAACTTCAACGCTTCCATTCGTTCGTGTCCGGTCTGGGAGAACGAGATTGATCTCATCATGTCAGACGTCACCCTGGACGCTTCAAGTGTATCTCTCTGCTCTTGTGCTCGCAACTGTAACGAGCACAAGAGCAGAATAGATATAATAACACTTATGCGCTTCTGTTTGGCCATATTCTTTTCTTGTCTTAACTTAATTATAAACTGTTTATTATTTCATTTTCACACAGAAAACAGGTAGAACAAGGATAATGGCCACCACGGAGAATGCCATCCCGGCGATGGTGCCGATGGCGAAGTCGAACCAGAAGACTTCCTCAGGGCCGTCTGATAGGAACGGAAGAAGGCCGAGGATGGTTGACACGATGGTAAGGCTGATGGGGCTGATCATACTGGAGAAGGCCTTGATGTACAAACGTATTGCCTCCGGTCCCTGAGCGCTGCCCTGAGCGTCGCCCTGAGCTTGTCGAAGAGCCTGATATGTCGTGACCAGATATATTCCCGCGTTGACAACGATGCCGCATAGCATCACGAAAGCGGCGAAGCCGCCCTGGTCAAAGGCGAAGTCCGAGAGTCCGAACACCAGGAACAGTCCGATGAACGAGATCGGGATCATGAATATCACCGGCAGCGGATACCTGAACGACTCGAAGGTCATGGCGAGCATGACATAGATCACGGCGATGATCAGGAATATCAGCCATGCGTACCTTTCCTTGTTACCATAGAACCATCCTCCCGATGGATCCTCTGCTTTGAAACCTACCGGAAGTATCTCATTATTAAAATGATCCACAACCTGTTTCCTCAAGCGCCTGGAGAGCTCGTAGCTGCCGATGAAATCGTAACGTACCTCAAGGGTGTACGACTGGTTCTCTTTCTCTATCTCCAGCCCGGTGCGCCTCTTGTCTATCGACCCCAAGCCGGATAGCGTGACCTTCGACTCCCCTATCTCGACCGGTGAATTGACGACATGCCACAGGTCGTAAGCGTCCAAGTCCGAGGAACGCAGCACGACATCCGACAACTCCCCTTCGTGATCCGCCTTCCCGATGACCTCCTCGTACAGAAGGGACGACAGGGT
>JAEEGK010017599.1_pt1 | contig 15561 bp, 11 predicted proteins | sample 8958771 | NCBI WGS metagenome assembly JAEEGK01 (sample SAMN16246547, study PRJNA631951) | gut metagenome | biome: gut microbiome; feature: rumen; material: SC-attached | host: Bos | place: Iran: Karaj | collected 2018-10
AGGAAGCAACATCAATCGAAGATACTAATGTAAAAACTATTCCTACAACATCTGACGTTGAAGTTAAAGAAACTAAAGAAGGTGTTGAAGTAGTAGTTAATAAAAACACTGATGTTGAAACATCTAATACTGTAACAGAAGAAGTTAAGAATGAAATCTTGGCTGATGGTATTGATACAACATTAGAAAAAGATGATGTTTTAGATGGAGCATTAGGATTATATACTGATGCAGCTACTTTATTACAAGCAAACGGTAAAGAATCTAATATAGATTTTGAAAATATTACTACATTATATACATTATTAAATTACGATAATTTATCTCAAAATGCATTTAGTGAATTAATTGCTGAAAATAGATTACCAGAAAATGAAAAAGCTTATGTATTAAGTGCTTTTGGACCTATGGATATTATTGGTCATGAAATTACTGATTATATTTATGGTGAAAAAGATGCTAAATTTGATTTGGCAAAATATGTAGTTGATAAAGATAATGCTAAATATTTAGAAAGATTAGATAAATTAGTTGAAGAAACTAGAAATTTACCTTCATATTTAACTAAAGAAGAAAGAGAAAATAAAGAAATTTCTGCTGAAGCAGGTTATAAAATTTACGAAGAAATTTATAATTATTTAGTAAATAAAAACGATACTGAATTAGGTAACTATAATAATACAGCTACTGGTTTAGTAAAAGTTGTTGATAATATGTACTTATCTTCAATTATCCAAGGTTTAGGTAGAAAAGGTTATATTACTCAAGAAGATATCGAAGCTGTTTATGGTACTCATAAAGATCCAGCTACTGGTGAAGAAATTGATAATACACCAATTAATGACTGGTCAGATGTTATGATGTCATATAATAGCATTTGTGGAGCAAAAACAAAATAAGATAGTTTATACTATCTTTTTTTATTATTTATAATAAATTTGAAAAATTTATGATATAATTAATAAGAAATAGGTGATTTTATGAAAATATATAATACATTAACTAAGGGTGTACAAGAATTTATACCAAATGAAGAAGGACATGTTAAAATGTATACATGTGGTCCTACTGTATATCATTATGCTCATATAGGTAATTTAAGAACATATATATCAGAAGATGTGCTAGAAAAAGGCTTAAAATTCTTAGGATATGATGTTGAAAGAACTATGAATATTACCGATGTTGGTCACTTAGTTGGTGATGGTGATTCTGGTGAAGATAAAATGTTGGTAGCTAGTCAAAGAGAACATAAGTCTGCTTATGATATTGCCAAATTTTATACAGAGGCGTTTAAAAAAGATTGTGAAAAATTAAATATTAGATGGCCTGATCGTGTTTCTTGTGCGACTGATAATATTGATATGTATATTAAAATGATTTCTAAATTATTAGATGATGGATATGCATATATAAGTGATGGCAATGTATATTTTGATACAACAAAATTTAAAGATTATTATGAACTTTCAGGACGCAATAGCGATGAACTTATGGTTGCTGTAAGAGAAGATATAAAAGATGATACAGCAAAGAAAAATCCTTTTGATTTTGGGCTTTGGTTTACAAATTCTAAATTTAATAATCAAGAGATGCAATGGGACAGTCCTTGGGGAAGAGGGTATCCTGGATGGCATATTGAATGTTCTGGTATTTCCATCAAATATTTAGGTGAAAAACTAGATATTCACTGTGGTGCTGAAGACGCTATTTTCCCACATCATACTAATGAAATTGCCCAATCAGAATGCTTCTTAGGACACAAATGGTGTAATTATTGGGTACATATGGGATTTTTAAATGATCAAGAAGGTAAAATGAGTAAATCTAAAGGTGAATTCTTAACAGTATCATTATTAGAAGAAAAAGGTTATAATCCTTTGGCATATCGTTATTTATGCTTAAATTCATATTATCATAATGCATTAACATTCTCATATGATATTTTAGATGGCGCAGCTAATGCATATAATAAATTGTTATCTAAGGTTAAGTCATTAACAAATGAAGGCGAAATAAAAGATACTGAATCATTTATGAAACAATTTAAAGACGCAATTGAAAATGATTTAAACACATCTTCAATGATTACTACATTATACGATGTATTAAAATCTGATTTAAATGATGCATCTAAACTATACTTAGTAAATGAATTTGATAAAGTATTATCATTAGATTTAACTAAAGAAGATAAAAAAGAAATTGATGAGGAATTAGTTAAATATATTGAATCAAAGATTGAAGAAAGAAAAGAAGCTAAAGCAAACAAAGATTTTGCCAAAGCAGACGAAATAAGAAATGAGTTATTATCTAAAGGTATAGAATTAAAAGATACTAGAGAGGGTACAACATATAATATTATATGAATGGAATATTAATAGTAGATAAACCAGGTAACTATACAAGTAGAGATATAGTAAATATAGTATCAAAGGAGTTACATACTAAAAAAGTAGGGCATACAGGTACATTAGATCCTATGGCAACAGGTGTATTAGTATTATGTATAGGTGAAGCAACAAAATTAGTTGAATTACTTACAAGTTCATCTAAAGAGTATATTGCAGGGATAACTCTAGGAATGGAAACTGATACACTAGATGAAGAAGGCGTAATAATAAAACATGATACTAAGAAAGTATCAGATGAAGAAATAATAAATGTACTTAATAGTATTAAAGGTAAATATATGCAAGAAGTACCTAAGTATTCAGCTATTAAAATAAATGGTAAAAAGTTATATGAATACGCAAGAGAAGGTATAGATATTGAACTACCTAAAAGAGAAGTAGAAATATATAGTATTGAATTAGTATCTGATATAGAGCATGGTGAATACACTAAGTTTCAAATAAAAACAAAAGTATCTAAAGGTACATACATTAGAAGTCTAGTTAGAGATATCGCTTATAAATTAAATACAGTAGGTATAATGTCATCATTAAGAAGAATAAAGCAAGGAAACTTTGATATATCTGAATCTTATACATTAGAAGATATTCAAAATGGTAATTATAAAATATTATCAATAGAAGATGCTTTATCTAATTTATATAGTGTAGATATGGATGATGAATTATATAAAAAAGTATCAAATGGTGTTAAATTACCTAATACTTATAATCAAGATACTGTAGTATTTAAATATAATAATAAAGTAAAAGCAATCTATAAAGATGATAATAATACATTAAGAGTATATAAAATGTTTAAAGATTAAAAAATATCTTGTATTTTATAAGTTTTATGTTATAATTAATATGTACTTATTACTTGGATGTGAATTTCTCCAATTTATATCTAGGTTTTGAGCAAATAAATAAAAGGGAAGGAGAATAAAACATGGCTTTAACAAAAGAAATCAAAGCAGAATTAGTTAAAAAGTATGGTAAAGACGCAAATGATACAGGTGCTATCGAAGTTCAAATAGCAATATTAACTGAAGAAATTAAAGAATTAACTGATCATTTACAAACACATACTCACGATTTCCATTCTAGAAGAGGTTTACTTAGAAAAGTAGGTCAAAGAAGAAGTTTATTAAACTACTTAGTAAAAGAAGATGTTACTCGTTATAGAAAAATCGTAAAAGACTTAGGTCTAAGAAAGTAAAATATATTAATAGTAGGCACTCCTTTTTGAGTGTCTTTTATTATAAAAAGTAGGAGGATTTATGAAAAAAATATTTGAAAGAGAATTCAGAGGAAGAAAAATTATCGTAGAAAATGGAGAATACGCTAAACAAGCAGATGGAGCAGTATTCGTAAGATATGGTGATACAGTAGTATTATCTACAGTAGTAGTATCAGATAATGCCAATATCTTATCAGATTTCTTCCCATTAATGGTTTTATACCAAGAAAAATTATATTCAGTAGGTAAAATTCCTGGTGGTTTCATCAAAAGAGAAGGTAGACCAACAGACGCAGCTACATTAGCAGCACGTATGATTGATAGACCAATGAGACCAATGTTCCCAGAAGATTTTAGAAATGAAGTACAAGTAGTTAATACAGTATTATCAGTTGACCCTGATTACTCACCTGAATTAACAGCAATGTTTGGTTCATCATTAGCTACATGTATATCTAAAATTCCATTTGATGGTCCAATCGCAGGAGTTAAAGTTGGTAGAGTTGATGGTAAATTTATAATTAACCCAACACCAGCAGAATTAGAAAAATCAGATATTGATTTAACAGTTGCAGGTACTAAACAAGCAATCAACATGGTTGAAGCAGGTTCTAAAGAAGTATCAGAAGATGATATGTTAGAAGCATTAATGTTTGGTCATGAAGCAGTTAAAGAATTATGTGAATTCCAAGAAGAAATCATTGAAGCTGTAGGTCAAGCTAAAATGGAATATGAAAGATTAGAAATTGAAGAAAGCTTAAGAAAAGATATCTATGCCTTAGCGCATGATAGAATGGATGCTGCTTTAAGAATCAAAGAAAAATTAGAAAAATATGCAGCTATTGATGCTTTAAAAGAAGAAATAGTTACTAAGTATGAAGTAGAATTTAAAGACTTAGAAAAAGAAGATTTAGATGTACTATTAACTAAAGTTAAATTAGTATTAGAATCAATCGAATATGATATATTTAGATCAATTACAGTTAATGAGAAAACAAGATCTGATGGAAGAGCAATGAATGAAATTAGACCTTTATCTGCAGAAATAGATGTATTACCAAGAACACATGGTTCTGCAGTATTTACAAGAGGTGAAACTCAAGCATTAGCTACAGTTACATTAGGTGCTTTAAATGAGTATCAAGCATTAGATGGATTATCATTAGAAGCAGAAAAACACTTCATGTTACACTATAACTTCCCTGCATTCTCAGTAGGTGAAACTGGTAGATATGGTTCTCCAGGAAGAAGAGAAATCGGACATGGTGCGTTAGGTGAAAGATGCTTAAAACAAGTAATGCCTTCAGAAGATGTTTTCCCTTACACAGTAAGAGTAGTTTCAGAAATATTAGAATCAAACGGTTCTTCATCACAAGCTACTATATGTGCAGGTTGCTTAGCATTAATGGCAGCAGGTGTTCCTATTAAAAGACCAGTTGCTGGTATTGCAATGGGATTAATAACATCACAAGATGGTAAAGATTATACAATCTTAACAGATATTCAAGGTATGGAAGACCACTTAGGAGATATGGATTTCAAAGTAGGTGGATCTAGAGATGGTATTTGCTCATTACAAATGGATATTAAAATTAAAGGTATAACAAAAGAAATATTAAAAGAAGCCTTAGCGGAAGCACATGAAGCAAGAATGAAAATATTAGATGTTATGGAAGGTGTAATTGCTGAACCTAGAAAAGAAGTATCTAAATACGCTCCTAAGACAATGACATTCATGATTAATCCAGATAAGATTAAAGATGTTATTGGTAAGGGTGGAGATATGATTACTAAGATCATATTAGAATCTTCTAACGTTACATCAGTTAATGATCCAAATGCAGTTAAAGTTGACTTAGAAGATGATGGTACAGTATTAATCTATCATACTGATAAGGAAGTTATTGAAAAAGTAGCTAATTGGATTAAAGATATCGTTAAAGAAGTAGAAGTAGATAAAATCTATACAGGTAAAGTAGTTAAAGTAGAAGACTTTGGATGCTTCGTTGAATTATGGCCTGGATGTGAAGGATTAGTTCACGTATCTCAATTAGATGAAAAGAGAGTAGAAAAACCATCTGATATGGTTAAAGAAGGCGACGAAATAATCGTTAAAGCATTAGGTTATGATAAAAAAGGCAGATTAAATCTTTCTAGAAAAGAAGCTTTAAAATAATAGAAATTAGGGATCAATATTGATTCCTTTTTTAATTCATAAAAAGTGTCTAGTTTATCTATTTTTCTTCCCGTTTTATGTACAAACGTATTAATTTTTGATATAATTAATAAGAATAGGAGGCATATATGAAAAAGAGTTATATAATTTTATTATTAGTTTTAATGATGCCTTTTATTGTATTCGCAGGAGAAAAAAGAGGGACAATTACAGGTGGTAATTTAGTATTGAGACAAGAACCATCTTCATCAAAAGATCCAGTACCAGATGTTAATGGTAATGGTGTTTTAATTTCAAACGGTAGTACTGTTACAATATTAAGTGAAGAAATAGATTCAGTAGATCCAGAACATGATGGATGTAGTTCTAAAAAATGGTATAAGATTAAAGGTAGAGATCTATCAGATGGACAAGAACATGAAGGATATGGCTGTACTAACTTCATCAATATGATAATAGAAGTAGAAGAATCTACAACTGACAACGTAGTTATAGACGCTGAAGTAATTAAATATGGTACACTAACAGCTAGTAGTTTAGTATATACAGTAGATAATTCCAGTTATAGCAATAGAAGAGCTACTCTTAATTCAAATGAAAGAGTACCTATTCTAGAAGAAGTAAATGATAAAAATACAAATGGATGTTCAAAACTATATAAGATTTTATATGAAAATATAGTTAGTTATGCATGTACAAATAAATTTAAAAATGTAGTAGAAGCTAAGATAATAGATAACTCAGAAATTGAATATAATTATGAAGAGGAATTAGCAAAATTCCCAAAAAGTTATCAAGATTTATTAGAACCAATTCATCAAAAACATCCTAATTGGAGATTTTATGCATTAATAACAAATTTAGATTTCAATGAAGTAGTAGAAAAAGAAAAGAATGCATGTTTGATTCAAAGAAGTGAAGATGGATATAAAGATACAATGTGTGATACAACACAAGGTAATAACTATGATTGGGTATCTAATACTTTTTATCCACACGAAGGAAGAGTATGGGTAACACCATCTAGAGAAGCAACTGCTTATTATGTAGATCCAAGAAACTATTTAACAACAGATGAATTACAAGAAAAAAGAATATTCGCGTTTGAAGATAGTAGGGCATATACATATCAATATAAAGAAGCAGGTGCCTTACATCCTGATTTATCAGGAACAAACGTTAAAAACGCTGCTGAAGCAATGATGGAATATGCAGATAGAGTTATCGGAATGGGTAAGGAATTTTCGTTCAATGGTAAAACAGTATCATATGCCGATACATTTATAAATGCAGGTAAATTTTCAAAAGTAAGTGCATTATCATTAATTGCAAGAGTAAGAACTGAAACTAGATTTACATCTAACAGTGTATCAGGTACATTTGAATTTGAAGCAGCAGGTTCTATGCGTAGTGGTTATTATAACTACTTCAATATAGGCGCATTTGGTACTACACCAATAGCTAATGGATTAAGATACGCATATAATGCAGGATGGAATAACAGATACAAAGCATTAGTAGAAGGTTCATCATTCTTGGCAACAAAATTTATTTATACTGGTCAAGAAAGCCAATACTTACAAAAATTTAACGTAAATCCAAATTCATTATTTAATAAATATGATCATCAATATCAAACAAATATAGAAGCACCAACAATAGATGCGCATTTCATATATTGGGGTTATCATGATACAAGTACAATAGATGAAGCAATTGTATTCAATATACCAGTATATAATTATATGCCGGATGAACCAGTAGTTAAACCATATCCTGGTAGTCCAAATAACTGGTTAAAGAGTATAGAAATAGATGGTAAATTAGTTACAAATTCAGCAAATGGATTTGATGGAAATTTATTCTATATTTATGATAATAACTGGGATGATGTACCAGATGGAGTATATGAAGATAATATCATCAGATTAACAGTTCCATATGAAAAAGATAAAGTTAATATCACAGCTACTCCAGTCGCATCTACAACAATAGTATTTGGTTGTGAAGAACATAATCTTAAAGTTGGAGAAAACATTATCAAAGTTAGAACATTTGCGGAAAATGGTTATTATAAAGAATATAGAATAGTAATAACAAGAAAAGAAAGTGAATCAGTCGCACCTGCAATTGATGAAATAATGTCTAAATTAAGTGTTAAATATAATAATGAATATATATCTGGATTAAAACTAGGTACATCACACAAGACATTAGCCGATGCAATTAAAGCGATAGATTCAAATATTGAAGTCGCAATTAATAAAAATTCAAATAATAAGCAAGATTCATTCGCAACTGGTGATGAAATAATTATCAGAAGTGGTGATGAAACAAAAACATTTAAATATGTCCTATATGGTGATTTAAATGGAGATGGAGTAGTTAATTTATCAGATTTAGTTCATGTTAGAAATATTATATTAGAAACTTCTAACTTAACAGGTGCAAATTTAATGGCAGCTGATGTAAATAGAGATACTAAAGTGAATTTACAAGATTTAGTATTTGTTAGAAATGATATATTAGGTAGTCCAATATCACAAGAATAGAGAGGTGTAATATGAAAAAGTTATTTAGTTTAGTAACTATCCTCATATCAATATTTTATATAGGTAACGTTAAAGCAGCTGGTAATGCAAATGTTACAATAAGTCCATCATCAAAGACTTATATTGTAGGCAATACATTTAAAGTTACTGTTTCAATTAATACAAGTGAACCAATGGCTGCATTAGAATATACAATTCAATATAATTCAGGAGTATTACAATTACAATCTACATCTGCACCTACTGGTGGCGCAAGAAACCTAGATCAATTTATGAATGATACAACATCTAGTGTTTCATATACATATACATTTAAAGCAATTGCCGCAGGAACAACAAATATATCCTTAACAGGTGTAGATATTCAAAATAAAAATGCTCAATCATTATCAAAATCAGTAGGTTCTTCATCAATAACAGTCAAAACACAAGCCCAAGTATATGCATCATATAGTGGTAATAACTACTTATCAAGCTTAGGCGTTGAAGGTTATGATTTAGAACCAGGATTTGATAGAAATACAATGGAATATAGTGTTAAATTAAAACCAGAAACAGAAAGAATAGTAGTTAATGGTTCAAGAGAAGAAAATACATCAACTGTTAATGGTTTAGGTGAAATAACTGTATCAGAAGGTATGAATCAAATTAAAATTGATGTAGTAGCTGAAAACGGTAATGTAAGAAGTTATATCATCAATGCAGAAGTAACAGAATATGACCCAATAAACGTAAAAGTAGATGGTAAAGATTATACAGTTGTTAGAAATAAAAAAGCTCAAACATTTAATAATAGCTTATTTAATGAGACTGTAGTAAATATCTTTGATTCAGAAGTACCCGCGTTTTATAATGAGTCTAATAATATAACAGTAATCGCGTTAAAAGATGGAGAAGGTAATATAGGATACTTTATATATGAGAATAATACATTTACTAAATTTGATGAGTTAAAATTAGGTGGTGTTGATTTAATAGTTAAAAAAGCATCAAATCTACCAAACGATTATAAAGAGTCTAAAATAACAGTAAATGAAATTGAATATACTGCGTATAAAAGAAATGATACTTCTAGATTTTCATTAGTATATGGTACTAACTTAGTAAATAACAATACAGGTTTTTATGTATATGATAACTATGAAAGTACATTACAAAGATATGATGAAGAGTTAATTAAAGATTATGAAAATGAGTTAAAAGAATCACAAAAATATGTTAAATTAACATATATTCTTGCTGGTACATCTATAGGTTTATTAATATTACTATTTATTTCATTACTAACAAAAAATAAAAAACCAAAAGAAGTAAAACAAGAAAAACCAGTAGAAAAAAACTTAAAAGAAGAAGATATTAAAAGTATAGAGGAAGATATCATTAAAGAAGATAAAAGAAAAACTAAGAAAAAAGTATAGAAGAGTAGTTTAAACTCTTCTTTTTTGATATAATTAAACTAGGTGGTAATATGAAAATACTTATAACTAATTATGACATGCATTATAGTAAGATAAATAATAGTTTATTAGATTTTATCCATAACATTGATTTGGATAAACATAAAGTGGATTTATTATTAATGGAAACAGGAGAATTAATCTTAGATTTAGATAAAAGAGTAAATGTTATCTATTATAAAGATTATATGTTAATGCCAAGTAAATTCTTATATAAGTATAAAAAAGATCATATAGTAACTGATTTATATAATCAACAAAGATTTGCCTTTAAAACTAAATATGATATCGCAATATCTTATTATGGACATAATAATTATATTGATATGGTATCCGCGTCAGTTAAAGCAGATAAAAAGATTATATACGTACAAAATAGTTTAACAGATATATCAAATAGTATGAAAAAGGCATTATTAAATAAATATAGTTATTTTAATAAAATAGTATTTACCACTAAAAATAATATGAATATATTTAATAATATATTTCCAAGTTTAAAAGATAAAACATTATATATTAATAATATAACTGATAGTAAAAGAGTAATTAAATTATCTAAGGAAAAAACAACAATAAATCTAGGTAAGTCATTTAATATAGTAAATATTTCTAATTTAAATAAAGAAAACCATATAGATACATTAATAGATATACATAGATATTTAAAAGAAAAAGGTAAAAATATTAAGACTTATATAATAGGTGATGGTAATCTATCATATAAATTAGCAGAAAAAATAAGAAAATATAATTTAACTGATTCATTTATTTTACTAGGTAAACAATCAAATCCATATAATATATTAAAACAAGCTAATCTATATATTAATGTATCATCATCAGATAAATTTAATAATACATTATTAGAAGTAGCTATACTAGGTATACCGTTTATAACTAATGATACTCTAGTAAATAGAGAAATAGTATCATTATTACCAATCAATAATGGTAAATTATCAGTAATAGAAGAAATACCTAAGAATATAATTAAATATATGAAAGAATACAATAATAAAGCACCTTTTGATTATAAAACATACGAAAATGGTATTAAAAACAAAATAAATGAACTATTATTTAAATAGTCAACATAATTTTTATAAAAAATCATCATTTTTACGTAATTTGACAAAATATGTGAATTTGGTATAATATTCATATCAATTGATGGCACATTATTCTAGTCAATTGAATTTACTATGAAGGTGGAAATAAACAGCCACTATAAGAGCACATCTGTGAAGCTTCTTGTGCTTGCTTCTTACGCCCAGTTTGGGGTGAGTGCTGGAAGATAGAATGCCGGGCCTTCATTCATTGAGACCTATACTTGTGTAAAGCCTATACATGGCAACATTGAACGGACTTTATACGATATAGGATTAAACCTACTATGTGGGGGAACTTACGAGTAGTGTAGCTTGTCTTGAGTGAGCAATGGGGATAATTAATTAGTTTATATTATTTATAGCTAAAATAATATAAATGGTTATATAATTTGAAACATTCCTTGCAAAAAAGAATTAATAGTAAATGTTGATGAGGAAAACTCCTAGAGTGTTAACGATATAGGATTGCAGTGTGTACTAAGTGGTAATCAAGCCATATAGATTCATCTATATTATCTTCTTTAAAGGGGAACCGCTTTACTGGTAACGGGAAGTAGAAGATAGAGAAATTCTGCTTGACCTAAGACACAAAGTTTACTATATTATAGCCAAATTGAATTATGAAGTATCAAGAGCATATGGCTCTTTTTATGTTGGAGGATATATGAACGATAAAGAGTTTATTAAAAATATTAAAAAAATAGAAAAAGCTAATAGGAAAAAAGCTGATACTAATTGGATAGTAATAGTAACATTATTATCATTAGTTATATCAATACTATTTTCATTGTTATGTGAAACATTAATGCCAAACGTTAATATAATAATAGGTATAATAATTATGTTTTTATTTATATTCCTAGGTATCTTATTTGATATATTAGGGGTATCAGTAACAACAGCTGATATTGCACAATACCATAGTATGTCAGCAAAAAAGATTAAAGGCGCGAGAATGGCTGTTAAATTAAAACAAAATACTTCTAAAGTATCATCTATATTTTGTGATGTAATAGGAGATATTTGTGGAATCGTATCAGGTTCAGCCGGAGTTTATATTGCACTTAAATTATCTAACGTATTAAGTATTAATCCATTATTATCATCATTATTTATAACAGGTATAATATCTGCCATAACAATAGGTGGTAAAGCAATAGGAAAAGGTTTCGCGATTAATAATAGTACAATGATACTATATAATTTCTGTAAAATATTCTCTTGTTTTAGTAAGTAAAATAAGGATTGTAAATGGTTTACACTTGTAAATCATTTTTTTCTTGCAAAAGTTGAAAGTGCTATTTCCAATATGCTATAATGAACTTGGTGATAGACAATGGATAATAGATTAAGTAAAGTAGTACAAGATGAATTAAAAAGACAACAAACAAATATAGAATTAATTGCGTCAGAAAACTTTGTATCAAAAGATATATTAGAATTACAAGGAAGTGTATTAACAAATAAATACGCAGAAGGATATCCTGGTAAAAGATATTATGGTGGATGTGAAAATGTAGATGTAGCAGAAGAAATTGCAATTGAATACGCAACTAAATTATTCAACTGCAAATACGCTAACGTTCAACCTCATTCAGGCTCATCAGCTAATATGGCTGTATATAAAGCATTATTAAATCCAGGTGATAAAATCATGGGATTAGATTTAGATCAAGGCGGACATCTAACTCATGGCTATAAAGTATCATTCAGTGGTAAAGAATATGAATCAATTAGTTATGGTTTAAATAAAGAAACTGAATTAATTGATTATGATGAAGTAGAGAGATTAGCTATCGAAAATAAACCTAAATTAATCGTAGCAGGTGCATCCGCTTATTCAAGAATAATTGATTTTGAAAGATTTAGAAATATAGCAGATAAAGTAGGTGCATACCTAATGGTAGATATGGCACATATTGCAGGATTAGTTGCAGCAGGTCTACATCCTTCACCAATAGGATACGCTGATATTGTAACATCAACTACACATAAAACTTTAAGAGGACCACGTGGTGGATTAATATTAACAAATAATGAAGAAATAATTAAAAAAATAAATAAAACAGTATTCCCAGGAATACAAGGAGGACCACTAATGCATGTTATAGCTGCAAAAGCAGAGTGTTTCTATGAAGCATTAGATCCAAGTTTCAAAGTATATATGGAACAAGTAGTAAAAAATATTAAAGCAATGTCTGATACATTTATTCAAAATGGATATCATGTAGTATCAAATGGTACAGATAACCATTTAATATTATTAGATGTTAATTCTAAATTAGGAATTACAGGCGCAGATGCAGAAGATAAATTAAGTAGAATAAATATAACAGTAAATAAAAATAAAATACCAAATGACACTTTAGGTGCTAAAGAATCATCAGGTATAAGAATTGGTAGTCCAGCAATGACTACAAGAGGATTAAAAGAAAAAGACTTTATAGAAATTGCAAATATAATAATAGATGCACTAGAAAATAAGCAAGATGAAGGAATACTAAAAGAAAGGGTTAATAAAATAGTAATGGAGTATCCATTATATTAAGAGTGATAATATGGGGAATTTAATAGATGGAAAAGCAGTAGCTGCTAAAATAAAAGAAGAAATTAAAAATGAAGTAAAAGGATTTATGATTAAACCATGTCTTGCTGTTATCCAAGTAGGCGATGATGAAGCAAGTAATGTCTATATCGGTGCAAAAGAAAAAGCATGTAATGAAGTAGGTATATATTTTAAACACTTGAAATATGATGTAAACGTATTAGAAAAAGAAATAGTAAATAAAATTATCGAATTAAATAATGATGAATACGTTAATGGTATATTATTACAATTACCAATCCCTGGTAACTTAAATGAACAAAGAATTATTAACCATATCACAAGTGGTAAAGATGTAGATGGATTAAACGATTTAAACGCTGGTAGATTAACTAATAATAAAGATGGTATGGTACCTTGTACAGCTGCAGGTATTATAAGATTATTAGAAGAATACGAAGTACCTATGGAAGGCGCTAATGTAGTAATAGTAGGTAGATCTAAACTAGTAGGTAGACCCTTAGTAAGCTTATTTTTAAAGAATAACGCTACAGTTACAGTATGTCATTCTAAAACTAAGAATTTATCCGAAATCACTAATAAGGCAGATATCTTAGTAGTTGCTACTGGATCAAAATGGTTAATAGGTAAAAATGACGTTAAAGAAGGCGCAGTAGTAATTGATGTAGGTGTAACAAGAGTAGAAGGTAAAATCTATGGAGATGTTAATACCGATGAAGTTAAAAAAGTTGCTAGTCTAATTACACCATCAACAGGTGGAGTAGGACCAATGACAGTTGCAATGTTACTTTCAAATGTAATTAAAAGTTATAATAAAATGAATAAATAAATATTTATTCGTTTTTTTTGTATAACTATTGCAAAAATAATAAATATATGTTATTATTAATATGCATTTGAAATGGCGAGGTAGCTCAGTTGGCTAGAGCATCTGGTTCATACCCAGCAGGTCGAGAGTTCGAGTCTCCCTCTCGCTACCATTTTAAATATAACTAACTAGAAATAGTTAGTTTTTTATATATAAAAAGCAACTATCTTAGTTGCTTTCTTCTTTTTAACAAATTTTTAGATTGAATACCAAATTCTTTTCTTGATTTTTTAATTAATCTTTGTATATCATCTGGGTATATTGAATTTATCGTTTCAATAAACTCTTCATCCAATTGATTAAAACATATAATACCATTATTATGTTTAATAAAATGATGGTGATTAATCTCAATAGAATTGTCATCACATTCACTAAATAAAATATATTTATATTCCTCATGTATTGTCTTATATAATACTTTTCTATATGCGTCGATTTCTTCATAAGTTAGAAAATCTACTTTCTTTGCATAAAATGCATTTGCTATAACAATATAATATTGCATTACATATAACATAATATCATCTCCAATTAGGTATATTATATCATAAATAGCATATGTAAATATACTTTTTTTCTTAATTTGTGATATAATACATATCAAAAGGAGGGTGTTTATGAATTTAAAATTATTGACTGAAATATACGATAAGAATATATTAGCAAAGTTTAATACATTAATACTTAAAAATGTGAGTAATGAATCAGCTTTTGCTAATTACAGTTTATTTGATTGCTTTAATATTTTAAAACTTAGGAGAATGTTAGAACTTTCACGTATTACGCAAGAAAAATATAATTCTTTATATAAGTTATATCGTGCTTACATGACAAAATTATCTGAAATCAATAATTATGAAGAAGTTGATAGAAAAATTATTGAAGAATTTATTGATATCAAAAATAAATTAGGAGCATATGAAATTATTACAGATCTTACTGTTCCTTTATTTAGTATTGCTGATGTCGTAAATTTAGATATAGATAATGATATTGATAGTAATGTTTCTAAAATACCATCTAAGATCATTGAAAAAGATGTTTATCAAAGTTTAAATGAATCATTTAATAGAATAATCAAAGAAACACCCGATAAAAGATTAAATTTTTATAGAATATTTAATGAAATAAAATTAGAGCTATTAGCAGAAAGAAAAATTATTTTTAAAAGTCATGTTAATGATTTTAAAC
>JAEEGK010017600.1_pt1 | contig 15561 bp, 22 predicted proteins | sample 8958771 | NCBI WGS metagenome assembly JAEEGK01 (sample SAMN16246547, study PRJNA631951) | gut metagenome | biome: gut microbiome; feature: rumen; material: SC-attached | host: Bos | place: Iran: Karaj | collected 2018-10
ATAAGACACTCGATGACTATATTGACGAAGGCGGAGCAAATCTGTCAGGAGGAGAAAAGCAAAAAATAGCCATAGCGAGAGCTTTGCTTAAAAACCCGAAAGTGCTTATTCTTGATGAGGTATGCAGCAATATTGATAAAGAAACATCCGAAGAGATATATCAAATTGTGGGGAAAGAAAAAAATCGGCGTATTACTCTTGTGATTTCTCATGATGATATGCCGGAAGGATTTGTTGATAAAAAGATAGAACTAAAGAGAGCATAATATTTGAAAAGCCTTCAGCGTAATCGGAAGGCTTTTTGAAAATTTAAGCGTAAGGCCTCATGAATTGTCAGAAAGTTGTTGACAGGATTCAAAACTAATAGTATATTCGTCTTTAATAATTTAATGAAGGAGGAACACCCTAATTATGATGAGCATTCGCCTTGCCAAGCAGTACGTCTCTTCCAAACTCGTGGTTAATTATAATCAGGAGTCTTTGTTGACGTACAAGATAAGGCCGCTAAAAGGGTGAATCCACAGAATTTAAAGATTCATATTAACCGACAGATTAAGACCTTATCAAGGAAATGCTTTGATAAGGTCTTTCTTTATAGGTAAAAGAAAGAGGTGCTGTTATGAGGATTAAGGAAGAAACAATCACATTAAAGGACGGACGCAGCCTGACACTTAAGTCCCCCGAAGAAACCGACGCGGAAGGGATGCTTGATTATCTCAGAGTAACCGCTGAGGAGACCCATTATTTAATACGCTATCCCGAGGAGATAAATTTTACTCTCGAAAAAGAAAAAGAAATCATAAATAATAATCTGACCTCGGAAAGATCCGCCTGGTTTACGGTTTTTGAAGGCGACAGGCCCATAGGAAACTGCTCGGTAAATGACCTCGGACAAAGAATAAAAAACAAACACCGCTGCAGCATCGGAATAGCCATAGAAAAGGCGTACTGCGGTTGCGGACTTGGCTCGATTCTTATGAAAAAGGCTCTGGACAAGGCAAAAGAATTCGGCTACGAGTCGGCGGAACTGGGAGTTTACGCTGATAACGAAAAAGCGATTTCTTTGTACAAAAAGCTGGGCTTCAAAGAATGGGGCAGAATGCCCAAGGCTTTCAAACTTAAGGACGGAACATACATTGATGAAATCATGATGGTTTTATTTTTATAAAGCCTTATACAGGAGAAGTTATGAGCACAAGAGAGAAAATGTTAAGCGATTTTTATGCGGAGAGTAAGGAAGATACAAGACTTGAGCGTACCAGACACGGGCAGCTTGAGTATTTTATAACTATGGAGTACATTCACCGTTATGCAGGGAAGGGCACCAAGGTGCTTGAAGTCGGAGCGGGAACAGGACGATATTCCGTAGCACTGGCCAAAGAAGGCATGGATGTCACAGCAGTGGAATTGGTGGAGAGCAACCTCGAGGTTCTTAAAAAGAACAGCGAAGGGATAGAAAACATTAAGTCATATCAAGGCGATGCGACGGACCTTTCGCAATTTGCCGATGACAGCTTCGATGTAACCTTGGTGTTCGGCCCCATGTATCACTTATATGAGGCGGACGATATCAACAAGGCAATCGATGAGGCGATTCGAGTGACCCGGAAAGGTGGAACCATCATGTTTGCCTTTATATCGGTTTTCGGCATCATGGCGGCCAACTACCTCTACGGAAGATGGGCGGAGGGTGAAGAAGAGAACTTTACAAAAGACTACAAACTTCGCCACTTTGAAGAGCAACTGTTCACCGGATATGATATTTCCGAATTCGAGGCTTTGTTTGACAAGAAGCCTACAGAGCATATTACCACAGCCGGAACCGACTGGATTTTGGAGCCGGTTGAGGACAGAGGTGATTTTTCTTTTTCCGACGAAGACTTTGAACGTTTCAAAAAGTGGTATCTGAGATTTGCGGAAAAAAGAGAAATGCTGGGCGTCACCAACCACTTGCTATACATTTGCAGAAAGGAATAAACATGCTTCATCTAAGACCTTATAAAAGCTGCGACTCATTAAAAATCGCGGAATGGATAAAAGAAAAAGATATTTTCCTTAAGTGGGGCGGGGACCGCTTCGGCGAGTTTCCCATCTCTGCCGAAATAATTGATGACAAGTACAGACTAAAAAACGGCGACTGTCCTGACCCCGACAACTTTTTTCCGTGGGTTGCTTTTGACGAAGAAAACGGAGTAGTAGGCCAGTTTTGCATGAGATTTATCCACGGAGACAAAAAGCTCCTGCGCTTCGGCTGGGTTATCGTAGACAACACCGTTCGGGCAAAAGGCTACGGCACCGAAATGTTGCATCTCGGACTTAAATATGCTTTTGAAATTCTCGGGGTTGATAAGGTTACAATAGGCGTTTACGAGAATAACGATCTTGCCCACAACTGCTACAAAAAAGTAGGATTTAAGGACAGAGAAACCGTTGAAAAAGAGCCGTGGAATATAATAGAGATGGAAATTGATAAAGAAAGTTACAAGGAGAGAAGTTATGATTAAGGCAGGAACACAGACTATTGAAACGGACAGACTGATTCTCAGACGATTCACGATTGATGATGCTGAGGACATGTACAACAACTGGGCATCGGACCCGGAAGTCACAAAGTTTTTGACATGGCCGACGCATTCAAGCGTTGATGTCTCAAGATATGTTCTGAATGACTGGGTGCCGCATTACGAGGAAGGCGATTTCTTTAACTGGGCCATGGAGCTAAAGGAAAACGGTCAGGTAATCGGCAACATTTCGGTTGTGGAGGTAAAAGAAAGAGCTGAGGCAGCAGACATGGGATACTGCATGGGCCGTGCTTACTGGGGACGAGGCTTGATGCCGGAAGCCCTGAAGGCTGTTATGGATTATCTTTTTGATGTGGTTGGGCTCAATCGTGTAGCTGCGTGCCATGACGTAAACAACCCCAAGTCCGGACGCGTAATGGACAAAGCAGGCATGAAGCAGGAAGGCATCCTTCGCGGAGCAGGCCGCAACAATCAGGGAATCTGCGATGACGTCTGGCACAGCATGATAAGAAGCGACAGAGAATAGAACATTTGGAAAGAAGCCGGAGAATTCCGGCTTCTTTTTTGTGGCGATATTGACTTAGGGTTAATGTAAGGGTGTATGATTAATTTATCGGGGAGTAAACTGACATGAGAATAAAAAAATTATCTGCAGCGCTTATTGTTCTTTTGCTGTGCGCAGGCGTAAGCGGGTGTGGAAGAAAAACTGATGAGCCGGATAAGGTTGCGGTGCAGGAAACATCTGAAACTGCCACATCTCTGACGGAAAAAGAAACAGTCGATGCAGAAGAAACCGTTACTGAAGAGTCGGCTGCCGAACCCTCGGAAATATCAGCAGAGACCTACGAAATCGAGGAGGAAAGCGAAAAAATGACAATGATTATAGGCGACACAGAGGTCCCCGTTACCTGGGAGGACAGCGCTTCGGTGACGGAACTGAGTGCACTTGCAAAAGAAGGACTTAAGATACCCATGTCCATGTACGGCGGCTTTGAGCAGGTCGGTTCCATCGGGCAGAGCATTACCAGAAACGACAAACAGACCACAACATCCGCGGGGGACATTGTTCTTTATTCGGGCAATCAGCTGGTGGTGTTCTACGGCTCCAATTCATGGGCTTACACGAGACTTGGCAGGATAGACCTTTCTCAGGACGAGCTTACAAAACTGTTGTCTGACGGAGACGTAACCATTACACTTAAAATAGATTGAGGAGGATATTGTTATGGCAGAAAAAATAGTTCAGACCGCAGGAAGACAGCAGCTTGGTGAATTCGCACCGGAGTTTGCGCACTATAACGACGACATTCTTTTTGGGGAGAACTGGAACAATCAGGATATTGATGTTAAGACCAGAAGCATCATTACGGTTGTTGCGTTGATGGCTCAGGGCATCACGGACAGTTCTTTAAAATATCACATCACCAATGCAAAAAACCACGGCGTGACGCAGAAAGAAATGGCAGCAGTCATCACCCATGTGGCTTTCTACGCAGGCTGGCCGAAGGCCTGGGCTGTGTTCAATCTGGCCAAAGAAGTTTACGGTGAAACTGCAGAATAAAGGCAGGCGTTTATGAAATCATTGCTTATAAAGGACACCACAAAAGAAGAACGCGAACAGATAATACGTGACTCCATGGATTGCGGCGGCGGATGCGAGAACTGCTCGTCCTGCTGGCTGGGCGGAGGTTCGCCCTGGGACATTTATCAGGATTACATCGACGGAAAACGTGAGATAAAGGACATTAACGCAGAATACATGTCCCAATATCGTCAGGATCGAAACATTTTATAGGGGGGATTCTTTATGCCTGAAGCACCTGACATTATGAACTCGACGGCAGAAGAAAGACGGGCCTATATCAAAAAAAGATTTCCCTGCATAGCCGACTGCGACATGTGCGGGCTTTGCACTGTTTTTCATGGGAAGGATGCTGAGGCAGCCTACGATGACTATATAGCCGGGAAGCGTTCTTTTGCGGATGTGTCGGCAGATTATAAGCGATAAAAATTCGTACGGAGCATATCAATGAATATACAGATTTTCGGCACCAAAAAGTGCAACGATACCAAAAAAGCGGAGCGCTTCTTTAAAGAGCGCGGCATCAAGTATCAGTTTATAGACATGAAAGAAAAAGGCATGAGCAAAGGGGAATTCACTTCCGTGGCTCAGGCCAACGGCGGCGTTGAAGCGATGCTTGACCAAAACTCCAAGGACAAAGATACTCTGGCGCTCATTAAATACATCGCCGACGAAGATAAAGTTGAAAAGATTCTTGAAAACCAGCAGGTAATCAAAACGCCTGTTGTAAGAAACGGCAAGCAATCCACTCTCGGCTATCAGCCGGATGTGTGGAAGAAGTGGGAATAAACTGAAAAAATAGTTGACAAAAAATAGGTAACGTGTTACATTGTTTAAGAAATGTAATGCATTACCTATTTTTTCTTTTGCTAACGGAGGGCTTCATATGGACTACGACAAAGAAATGAATATGAGCGGCGTGGAATTTGGCAATATGCCGCCACAGCCCTTTCTTTTGGGATTGCTGAGTGCCTTTGACAACAGATTTCAGGCGGCTGCGGATGCATTTTTTAAGGAGATTACGTGGAAGCAGTTTTTTGCAATCATCTGTATAAATCTTTGCAAGGAGCCACCCACCATTAATGAACTCTCCGACGTTATGGGAAGCTCCCACCAGAACGTTAAGCAGATTCTTTTAAGGCTTGAGAAGAAGGGCTTTATAGCTACGGTTGCGGATGAGCGTGACAAAAGAAAGCAGCGCATAATCGTTACGGATGCCGCCAGAGCCTTCATGGAAGAGAACGACAATAACGGCGAACAGAGCGGACGTATTATCGGGCAGATTTTTGAGGGGATAGATGAAAAGAGCCTCTCAACCACTATCCAAACTATTATGAAAATGGAAAGGAATTTAAGCAAAATATGAAAACACTGATTGTTTACACCTCACAGACAGGATTTACACAAAAGTATGCCGAATGGCTGGGCGAAAGAATGCAGGGCGACGTCCTCACTCTTAAGGAAGCACAGAAGAAGGATGCGGCTTTCTTTGACAGTTATCAGGCAATAGTTTACGGCGGCTGGGCTATGGCAGGCAGGGTTACTAAATCCAAATGGTTCCTCGACAAATCGGAAGGCTGGAAGGACAAACGTCTTGCCATGTTCTGTGTAGGCGGTGCGCCGAACGACAACCCCAACACAGAAGTTATGCTTAAAAGCCTGCTTACGGATGAGCAGAACAGTCGTATTAAAGTGTTTTACTGTCCCGGCGGTTTTAATTACGAGAAGATGAGCGCAACTTCAAGATTTGCCATGAAGATGTTTGCGGCAAGTCTTAAGAAAAAGAAGGATGCCACTGAGGAAGAAAGAGAGATGGCAGAGAAGATTTCTTCTTCTTATGACATTTCTGATAAAAAATATACGGAGCCTATCGCAGAATATCTCGAAGGCAACGCATAAAACTAAGCGGCTCAGAATTCGGTAAGAGTTTTGAGCCGTTTTTTGTTGCCTGCGAGTCTTATATTTTAGTAGAATATATATCAGCGGTTGTGGGGACCGCTCAATCAATAAAAGGAGTATCAGAGAATGGACGGAATGGAACAAAATGATTCTTTTGGGGCGGAGCTTTGCAGGGTATGCGGAAGAAGGTATATAGACAGAAATTCCGGCAATCCCGGGGAATTTATGTGTCGTGAATGCAGACAGGAGTATTCCAAACTCAGAGTTCCCAAGTGGCTGGTGGCGTGCGTAGCGGCGGCAGTAATTGCGGCCGTAGTTTTGTGTGTTTATCTTGCGAGTGCATACAGAAACTATTATGTCGGCGGAAGACAAGCTGTAACGGCAAGAGAGGATTTACTGCGGACTGCCGAAAAAATGGCGGAATCCGGCAAACAGTGGTCTGCCCTCGGTACGATTGAAGAGTATCTTCAGGACAATCCCACCAACAGAGATATGGCTATGGAAGGCACCAGAATGGCCATGAAATATGGTCTGTATGATTACGCCGCATATTTTATTCAGAACTATATTTCCGAAAAAACGTCTACCCGTGGTGAAATAAAGGAACTGAACGGTTATGTGGACAAGATTAACCGTTATTATGACACAGGAGATGCCATTCAGGCAGTATTTGACGGACTGGCAGAGATTGATGCCGAAAGTATGAGCGAAGCGGAAATAGAACAGCTCAGACAGTCGATTCGTGATCGGATACTTAACTTTACCAAAGATAAACAGTACGATGAGGGCCTGGCATACATTTCTGCTGCATATTATGCAAGTGCCGATGAGGAAGAAGCCAAAGAATATCTGCTCAAAGCGGCAGACTTCCCTACCGCAGCTCCCGAGGCATGCGGGCGACTGGCTGTTTATGAAAGACAGAGAGGTGACTTTTCAAAAGCAGAGGAATGGATCAAAAAAGGTGAAGCGTTAAACGGCGAAAACACCGAACTTGCGAGAGCCAAGGCGACAATTCTCCTGGCAAAAGGAGAGTATGAAGCGGCTTTGCCTATCAGTGAAGAAATTTATTCTTTAGCTCCGGATTACATGTATGTGGCAGATACATATGCAGTTAATCTGTATGCTTTGGGCATGACGGATAAAATGGAAGAAATCATTTCAAAAGCAGCAGAAACGAATTATGAATTTGCCGAGGACTTCTATCAACTTATAAACGGCGAAATATCCGTGAGAGAATATTACGTTTCGGAGGAGGAGTAAAAATGTTTATTATACCGGGCTTTTTGGTCAGCTTTCTTACTTTTCCGGGGGTTATTATGCATGAACTCGGACATCAGCTGGCATGTTGGATTTGCAAAATATGTGTTTTCAAAGTAAAATACTTTCAGTTTGACACCAAAACCGGCGGCTTCGTTCAGCATGAAAAAACGGACAATCCCTGGAAATCATTGCTCATTACATACGGACCGTTTATATTGAATACGCTTCTTGGTACGATTCTGGTATTTCCCGTTGCACTGATGTGGACATATCAAAGCTTCGGAGCAACGCTTCCGGTATGGGTCAAGCTTGCATGTTACGCACTGGCCTATCTCGGAGTCTCGTGCCTGGCCAATGCTTTTCCTTCATCGGGAGATGCAGGGGTTCTTTTTACAAGCGTGGTTAAGAACAAGGCGATTCCTCTTTTCATAAGAGTGATAGTTGCACCTTTTGTGGGCATTATTTATCTTTGCTCACTGGCCAAGTTCTTCTGGTTTGACTTCGTGTTTGCTCTCGGAGTACCGCAGCTTATATATTCGTTAATATCCCATAATCCTCCGCACTTCTGGACTATGTGGTAATAAGATAAAGGGAGACAAAGAAATGATTGAAAATGCTATTGTAAAAAAGAAATATCGTGCCAATCTGATATGCCTTATTGCAGGTATACTCTTGACCGTGATTACCGTGATTCTCGGAATTGTTAAGGTAAATGTCAGCAAGAAAGATGCGGAAGCAAGCACTCCTTTTGCGGATGCTTACAACAACGAAACGCTGGATGCAGATGACATGGTCTATGTAGACCTTACCGATGAACTGTACGAATTCGGCTATTATGATAACACCGAACGTTATTATTTTGGCTTTGACGAATATGATGATATGTATATTATTCGTTGTTCTCAGGACAAAGAAGAAGCGATTGCCAAAGAAATTAATGAAAAAGGTACCGCTCATGTTGTCGGAACCGTATTGAACCTTAAAGAAGAAGTTTTGGAATCGGCTCTTGAATACTTTAACGATGCTCAGTCCTCCGAAGAAAACAAAATGACACAGGAATTCTTTGACGAGTATTTTAAGGGAGTAGGACTTTTTGTGGGCGGAAGCACCGGCTCGGCCACAGGAATTGTTGTTTTGGCAGTCTTCACAGGACTTTGCGCCTTCATAGCTCTTCTTTCCGGCTTACTTGCTGTAGCCAAATTCAAGAAAGGCCTTAAGGGCTTAACCGATGTGGATAAAGATCGTATTTCCAATGAACTTGCCAACCCCGCCACCGAATACATCAAGAAGTGTAACATTTTCCTTACACCCAACTACCTCGTATATGCGGACAGCGGATTTGAAGCTATCCCCTACGAGCAGATGAACTGGGCATATCAGTTTACTCAGAGATATAACTTCGTACCGGTTCTTACCAACATTCACATCTGGCTTAAGGACGGCAAAGAAAAACAGGTTGGTAACATGTCCGTAAACGTTGTTAAGAAAGACGATATTATCAAGCAGGTGTTTGAGGCTATCTACAGACACAACCCCAATGTTCAGTTTGGTTATACCGAAGAGTTAAAGCAGCAGTTCGGCAAGAAAAAGAAATAAGAATTGATTTAAGGGGCTTGGAATTCAGAGATGAGTTCCAAGCCTTTTTTGTATTTGATATGCTTTTTGTGAATTGATTATTGCATAATTATACGATGCATTATACAATAGTTATACGTATTAGGAATTTCATACGCAAAATTATGCAATATGGGCGAATATTGCGAAATCTAATGCGAATACAGCAAATACTATAGGGAGGGAACAAGAAATTGAAAAAAGTAATTAATCATTTTATGGCACTGTTTGTAGGTATAGTGACTTTTGTCTTGTTGATGCCACTAAGCGCGTATGCAGACGGCAGAGTTATTTCGGGACCGCAGGAGGCATACTCTTCAAGAGCACAGGAATGTGTTTTTCGCTTGAGCACAGATTATGGCTGGCGCGCCGAATGTGATTACAGTTATATTCATGTTCGTACTGCAACCGGCGGCAGTGGCGAAACGGAGTTAAGGTTTACCATTGATGAGAACACGAGTCCTGACAGCAGAATGGGATGGATAGTATTATACGATAACAGGTATAGCTATCCCATTTTTACCTTTGAAATCAATCAGGCCGGCGCTAATAGTGCTCCTCCGGCGGTGGGGCCTTATTTTACCAATGAAATAGCTGTGCTTGATGATGGATATGAGCTGGTTTCGTGGGACACTACTTCTTTTACCTTTAAGTTTATGTCCAACAGAAACGTTACCATAAAGGTGGACGGAAATACGGTTTCGCCTGTAAAGACGAGAAATAATAACGGTTATACATATACGTACACATTAGATATGGGCATTAACGACACCGCAAATGCTAGGAATTATACTGTTGATGTAATCGTGGACGGGACCAATGTGAGCGGAGGGAATCGCCATACCTATCGTATTGCGCAGAAACCGAAAGAACGGTTTTTTAAGGACCTTAAGTTTGTGGGCGGAAATATAAGCCTAAGGGGTGGGATGTCTTATGATTACGTGGAAGCAAAATATACAACCAACGATGATTTTGAAGCCTGGTTAACTTGGGATAGCCTTCCTGTCGATAACATGTTTCCTGTGCGCTGTATAAGTCCGGTTACAAAGGTCAATATCGGTTCTCAGAACTACTTAAACGGAGTTACAGGCACGTTTAAAGTACTGTGTTATGACAGTCTCGAGCCTTGGAATTCTTATCGAATGAATATTATACTTCATATAAGGTGCAAGAACAGCGGAATTACAACGGGATTGAGAATATATTAGATAAACTTACGCGAAACAAAGATTAAGGGACCTATAGATTAATTCATGCTGACGGAAGGCAGTCGTTTTGTTACGGCTGCCTTTTTGATTGATATTTTTAACGGATAAGATAATAACTTGCGGAGAAAAGAACTTCATGTTATTATAGTTAGCAATGGCTAACTCATACGGAGGTATACATGTCGGAAGAGTTTATAATACAGAATTGCTCGCCCACTCTTGCGGGCATTAAAACAGGAAGCCTTTTTTCCGTGCGAATCACAGATGAGACGGATATTTATAAAGAAGTCAGGGAATTAAACGATGAACTGAGAAAGAAAGGACTTAGGGTAATTCCTTTAAAAAGAACAGCAGAATACGCCCTTATTTATATTTACCGTCCCAATTTTCTTAAGAAGGATTTTAAGGACCCGCAGGCCTTAAATATTTTAAAGAGCCGGGGATATGACTGTGAGAACCCTGAAAGCTGCATCGTGCAACTGGTGGAGCATTTGAAAAAAGATGACTCTTTTCCCCATGAAATAGGCCTGTTTTTAGGATACCCGCCCGCAGATGTGAAAGGCTTTATTGAAAATCCCTGCAAAGGGGTCAAATGCTGCGGGTACTGGAAAGCATATTCAGAACCCGAAAAGGCAAAATACACTTTCATGAGATTTAAAAAATGCACCGAAATCTATCGCGAAATGAACAAAAGAGGTAAATCCCTGGCACAACTTGCCGTAGTAACAGGCTAGAAGCGCCGGGTAACAATAATAAACTATAAAGGAGGAAACTCATTATGAGTAAAGTAGCAGTAGTATATTGGAGCGGAACAGGTAACACAGCCGCTATGGCAGCAGCCGTTGAGGCAGGTGCCAAGAATGCGGGCGCTGAAGTCAGCATGTTCGGTCCCGACGATTTTACACCCGACAAGGTTGCCGAGTTTGACGGCATCGCCTTCGGATGTCCCGCCATGGGCGCAGAGGTGCTGGAGGAGTCTTCTTACGATCCTATGTTCACGGCTCTTGAGTCTTCTTTGTCCGGTAAAAAGATAGCGCTTTTCGGCTCTTACGGCTGGGGAGACGGTCAGTGGATGAGAGACTGGGAAGACAGATGCAACGCTGCAGGTGCACGCCTTGCCTGCGACAGCGCAATGGCCAATAACGCTCCCGGCGAGGACGACATCGAGAACTGCAAGAGCCTCGGCGCAGCATTGGCATAGTAAATCAGAGAAGGTTTATATAAAAAGAATCAAGGCCGCTCTGACAATAGCATGCGCCAAGCGCAATCCTAAGGCTTCCATGACGGGAATCGACCACTGGGGCAAAGAATACGCTTCTTTCAGCAAGAATCTTTGCGAGCAGAATTCCAAAGCAGAGGGCGGACCCATTTGTGACTACTGGATTGTGCCCGATAAACTGGAAAATCCGCAGTAGCAGAACTTTTGAAATTTATGCTTTATATCTCACGCCTATGATGGCATAATAGACCTTGGTGGGCAAACTATTATAACGGAGGGTGAGGTATAAATGCATTTAAACAATGAACAGTTAAAAGAAATCTATTTTGGAGCATACGAATTTGAGGAGACTGCCGACGGATATCTGCAGGCTTATCAGTATACCAAGGACCAGATTGAGTATTTTAAGGGCGCATTCCAGATGTGGTATGAGAGATGTACCGCCACTACGGCGAAGACTCTTGAGTTTACTACGGCGGCGAGGAAAGTTTCTTTTGATTACAAGATTATCTGGAAGGGTTCGCCTGATTCTTTTGAACTTGTGGTAGACGGATTCGTAAGCGGAATCGTGCGGGTTAAGGACATTCTCGACACCGGCAACATCAGCTGGGATTTGCCCGAAGGCAAGAAGAATGTGATTATTTATCTGCCGGCGGATGCGACGGTTTTGATACGTAATTTTGAAGCGGACGCGGAAGTTGTGAGAGCGCAAAAGAATGAGAAGGTTCTTTGGCTCGGAGACTCCATCACTCAGGGCTACGGCCCCTTGAGATCTTCCTGCACTTACGTAAGTGTGGCCAACAGAATTCTTAATTACGATATTTTGAATCAGGGAATCGGCGGATATATCTACGACAAGAATTCCCTTATGAAGATGGACGGATACACTCCCGACAAGGTTATTGTGGCTCTTGGCACCAACCAGTACAGAGATACCAATATGACTGCCGTTGAGGAGTATTATAAGACGCTCATCGGTATTTACGGTGAGGAGATTCCGATTATCTGCATAACCCCCATCTGGCGAGGAGATTCTTTTGACGGATTCGCCATTATGGATGAGTTCTGCAAGAAGGTTAAGGCCATTGCGGAGCAGTACAAAAACGTAAAGGTTATAGAGGGCATGAAGCTTGTGCCTCACTTCCCCGAGTATTATCTTGATAACCTTCATCCCAACAGCCTCGGCTGCGAGATGTACGGAAGAAACCTTGCGGAAGCAATAAAGAATTTATAAGAATAAGGCTTGGAATTCAAGAATGGGTTCCAAGTCTTTTTTTGTTGTCCGGGAATATTAATTAGATATATATCAAAATAAATATTGACAAAACAATTCGATGAGTGTATATAATTCAATTAGATGGACGTCTAAATGTAATTTCGAAATTCAACAATTACAACGGAGGATTATATACAATGAATGACAAAATAACAGAAATAAAAGACTTTATAGCCAAATCAAAAGAAGAGACTCAGACCCGAATCGACACCCTCGTGGCTGAGGGCAGAGAGGATGACGCAAGACCGTATCGTGCGGCACTGAATATTCATGATGTTTTTGTATCACTTATAGATGCGGCAGTAAAACTGTCCGCCGGCAACGAGCAGAAATTTGCGACGATTTTTAAGAGCTATTCCGAGAACGTTCCGGCTCCGTGGCGGCAGTCTCTTTCTAAGGCCAAAGAACATAACGATGCGGAAAAGACTATGATTGAAGAGGCCAAACTCAAAATTGCCGATGCAATTACAGCTAAGTTTAGCGAGTTGTTTTAACTTCGGAGGTGTGTATGACAGATCAGGAAACAATTGCTTTTTTTAAATGCCTTGCGGACAAATCGAGGCTGTCCATACTTAAGTCCCTGATGGTGGAGGACATGTATGTTGAGCGTCTTGCGGAGCGACTGGAGCTTACTTCGGCCACGGTTTCTTTTCACTTAAAGAAGCTTGAGGATGCCGGGGCGGTTAAGTCCTACAAGGACCAGTACTACACCATGTATTCCATCAATAAGGAGCTTTTCAGCATTAACATCGTAGATATTCTGAAGGAGAAAACCTCCGAAAGCGAGCTGCAGAAAGAAAGGGACGAAGCTTACAGGAAAAAGGTAATCGACGCTTTCTTTGAATACGGAAAGCTTAAATCCATTCCGAGCCAGCGAAAGAAGGAGAGAATCGTTCTCGAGGAAATTGCCAAGTCATTTAAGAAGGGCAAAAAATATACCGAGAAAGAAATAAACCTTATTATTGCGGACTACAACGACGATTTTTGCACCATCAGAAGAGACATGATTTCTGAGGGGATTCTTACGAGAAAGGACAGCATTTATACACTTGCGGAAGAGTAAAAACTCTGATGCGTTAACACGACAATTTTGCGAAGAATTAAACTCAATCAATAAAATTGAGTGAAATTTGTTCATATTTCACAAAATTGTGCAAGAGAATTGATATCGATTGTGCAAGTGTTATAATCAATTTGTAGCAAACAACTTAATAGATTAGGGGGTGTAGAAATGCTTAGTTTCTTTATTTGTCTGGCGGTCCTTATTGGGGGATACTTCCTTTACGGTAAGGTAGTTTCAAAGATTTACGGACCCGATGACAGAGAGACCCCTGCCGTTCGAATCAACGACGGGGTGGACTTTGTGGTTATGCCCAAATGGAAGCTGTTCCTGATTCAGCTTCTTAACATTGCGGGCCTGGGACCGATTTACGGTGCTTTGGCAGGTGCGCAGTGGGGCCCTTCGGTATTCCTTTGGATTACTCTCGGTACTATTCTGGCCGGCGCAGTTCATGATTTCTCCGTAGGATTTATGAGTATGCGTCACGACGGTGCTTCGGTTTCCGAACTTACGGGTACATATCTCGGAATCTTCATGAAGCAGGTTATGCGAGTATTCAGCGTTGTTTTACTGGTTATGGTAGGTACGGTTTTCGCAGTAGGTCCCGCAGGCCTTATCGCAATGCTTATCGGTAAGGGCGGCACATCGGGAATTCTTACCAACAACTATTTCTGGCTCGCAATCATTTTGGTTTATTACTTTATCGCAACATTCGTTCCCATCGACAAGATTATCGGTAAGCTCTATCCGATATTCGGTATCTGCTTAATCGTTATGGCAGTGGGCGTAGGAATCGGTATTTTCACACACGGATTTTCCATTCCTGAAATTACCCTTCATTCTCTTCATCCGAAGGGAAGCGCTTCTCCCATATGGCCTATGATGTTCGTATCGGTGGCATGCGGCGCTATTTCAGGCTTCCACGCAACCCAGTCACCTCTGATGGCTCGTTGCTGTAAGTCGGAAAAAGAATCACACTTCGTATTCTACGGCGCAATGGTTTGCGAAGGTATCATCGCTCTTGTATGGGCAGCTGCAGGCTGCGCCGTATACGAGAAGACCGGCGGCCTTATGACAGGTCTTACCCAGATGATGTCCGATGCAGGTCAGGCAGGTACCGTTTATGATATCTGCACCAAGACCATGGGCGGCTTCGGTATCGTCCTTGCCATGCTCGGTGTTATTGCATGTCCTATCACTTCCGGTGATACGGCATTCCGTTCCGCAAGACTGGTTATCGCAGACTGGTTCAAGATTGACCAGAAGCCTATAGCTAAGAGACTCGTTCTTTGCGTTCCTCTTCTTGCTGCAGGCGCAATCATCTCCCAGTTAAACTACAACGTAGTATGGAGATACTTCAGCTGGTCCAACCAGACACTTGCAATGATAGCTCTCTGGACAGCATCCATGTTCCTGTACAAGAACGGCAAGAAGTACTTTATCACGGTTATCCCCGCAACCTTTATGTCTGCGGTATCCGTAACATACTTCTTTATCGCACCCGAATGTCTGCACTTGTCCGCAACCATTGCTTACCCTGTAGGCCTTGTATGCGCACTTGCATTCCTGTGCCTGTTCCTTTTCAAGACAGCCTTCAAAAAGGGCGCAAAAGTATAACTGAATAGCGGTTTAAGAACATTAGCCCTCCCTATCACGCTACAGATAGGGAGGGTTTCTTTTTATGGTACATATCTCAATTTTTAGTATTTCTTTAGATAAGAGCGGTGAGAACATAGTGACGCTCTTTAAATTGCCCGTATTGATTTTCTTTGAATCAAAGTATATGCTTATTTAAGGCGACGGTGCTACGGGGGTACCGCCGTCAGGGTGATAAATAAAGGGGTTACACATTGATTCAGAAAATTCGCAACAGTCTGCTTTTACAGCTCATCTGTATAATTCTTGTGGTTCTTTTTGTATT
>JAEEGK010017601.1_pt1 | contig 15560 bp, 16 predicted proteins | sample 8958771 | NCBI WGS metagenome assembly JAEEGK01 (sample SAMN16246547, study PRJNA631951) | gut metagenome | biome: gut microbiome; feature: rumen; material: SC-attached | host: Bos | place: Iran: Karaj | collected 2018-10
CACGATGCGTGGCAATCCGAGAATCTCGATGGGAGGATCGTTAGGATGAACGCACATCAGCATGTCGCACTCCTCGCAGGTGGGCATGATGGCCTCAAGAAAATATTTCATGTTCTCGCGCAATTGCTTCTTGTCGATACCCTTGTACAGGTCGAGGAACTCGCGGAACTTCTGGACGGGTGCCTCATCGTTCTCGCTGAAGTTGCCTGAGACGAAGCCCTGCGTCTTAATGACGATGTTCTCCACCAGCTTATGTTCTTTCTCGGGTGTCATCGACTTGGCCAGCTCGTCGACCTCAGCCAGGATGTCGCGCTCGATTTTCTCTCCCTTCTCGTTTCTCAGCTCGAGGGCAGCCCATTCCTCACGCGCGCCTGCGCGCTTGAGAATGAAAATGTCGAAATAGGCAAATTCAGCATAGTTGAAATAGAGGTTCGTCGAGCCGTTGGGATTAATATGCAGCAGGTCGGTGCGCGCCCAGTCGAGCACAGGCATGAAGTTGTAGCAGATGCAGTGGATGCCTTCGGCCGAGAGGTTGCGCAGGCTTTCCTTGTACACTTCAATCTGGTGGTCGCGGTCGGGACCGCCGTATTTGATAGTCTCCACCACAGGAAGACTCTCCACCACGCTCCATCGCATGCCGTAGCTCTCGATGTACTGGCGCAGATCACGAATCTTTTCGCGTGTCCATACTTCGCCCAGAGGCACGTCGTGAAGGGCTGTTACGATGCCCTCTACGCCGATTTGTCTAAGCATGGCAAGTGTGATTTTGTCTTTCTTGCCAAACCATCTCCATGTTCTTTCCATAGTTTCCCTTGTTTCGTAGATGTGAATGAATGTTGTTTTGCCTGCAAAAGTACAAAGAAATCTTCAAATAAACGAATTTTTCAGCGATAATTCTTCGTCAAACTAAAAAAAATGCGTACCTTTGCACCTTCAAAAACAAGCAAGAGAAATTATGGCAAAAAGATTCGCAGAATACACAGGTTTGAACCTGACACAGGTGAACAAGGAGATGCTGGAGAAGTGGATGCAGGAAGACATCTTCCACCGCTCTATCGACGAGCGTGAGGGATGTCCGCAATTTGTGTTCTTCGAGGGTCCTCCCTCGGCCAACGGTCATCCCGGCATTCACCATGTGCTGGGTCGTGCCTTGAAAGATACCTTCAACCGCTATCGCACGATGCAGGGCTTCCAGGTGAAGCGCAAGGCCGGCTGGGACACCCACGGTCTGCCGGTGGAGCTGAGTGTGGAGAAGGCACTCGGCATCACCAAGGCCGACATCGACAATCCTGAGTCGCCTCGTTACATCTCAACGGAGGATTACAACCAGAAGTGTCGCGAGAACGTGATGACCTACACGAAGGAATGGCGCGACCTGACGGAGCGTATGGGATACTTCGTCGACCTGGATCATCCTTACATTACTTATGACAATAAGTACATTGAGACCCTCTGGTGGCTGCTGAAACAGTTCTATCAGAAAGGACTGCTCTACAAGGGCTACACCATACAGCCCTATTCACCTGCTGCTGGTACAGGATTGTCGAGTCACGAGCTGAACCAGCCGGGCTGCTATCGTGACGTGAAGGACACGACGTGCACGGCACTGTTTAAGATGAAGAACCCCAAGCCTGAGATGACAGGGTGGGGCACTGCCTATTTCCTTGCCTGGACGACGACGCCCTGGACACTGGCTGCCAACTCGGCACTCTGCGTAGGTCCGAAGATCGACTATGTGGCTGTGAACACATATAATCCTTATACCGCCAAGCCCATTACCATTGTGCTGGCTGAAGCTCGTCTGAACGCCTATCTGGCCCCAGAGGGTAATATCACCGATGGTGGCGAGATGCCCGAATATAAGAAAGGAGAGAAATTCATGCCCTTCCGCATCGTGGGACGCTATAAGGGCACCGACCTCGTGGGAATGGAGTACGAACAGCTGATGCCTGCCATCAAGCCTATGGGTGATGCCTTCCGCGTTATCCCCGGCGACTATGTCACTACAGAGGACGGTGCCGGTATCGTACATATCGCACCCAACTTCGGTGCTGACGACGCATTTGTGGCCAAGCAGGCTGGCATATGTCCTATCGTGCTCATCGACAAGAAGGGCGATGAGCGTCCTGTGGTTGACCTGCAGGGTAAGTACTATCTCATCGAAGACCTCGACCCCGACTTTGTGGCTAAATATGTCAACGTCGGCGAATGGCAGAAGTTTGCTGGCCGCTACGTGAAGAATGCCTATGACGAGAACCTTACGGACAAGGACGAGACGCTCGACATCAGCATCTGCATGGATCTGAAGGCTCAGGATAAGGCCTATAAGATCGAGAAGCATGTGCATAACTATCCTCATTGCTGGCGTACTGACAAGCCTGTGCTCTACTATCCCCTTGACTCTTGGTTCATCAAGAGCTCGTCGATGAAAGAGCGCATGAGCGAACTGAACAAGACCATCGGCTGGCATCCAGAGTCGACGGGCAGTGGGCGTTTTGGCAACTGGCTCGATAACCTGAATGACTGGAACCTGTCGCGCTCGCGTTTCTGGGGCACACCTCTGCCCATCTGGCGCAGTGAAGACGGCGAAGAAATCTGCATCGGCAGTCTCGAAGAGCTCTACAACGAGATAGAGAAGGCCGTAGCAGCAGGCGTTATGGACAAGAACCCTCTGAAGGAGAACGGTTTCGTGCCAGGCGACATGAGTCAGGAGAACTACGATCGCATCGACGTGCATCGTCCCTATGTCGACTATATTAAATTGGTGTCGCCCAGCGGCAAGCCCATGAAGAGAGAGAGCGACCTGATTGACGTGTGGTTCGACTCTGGCTCTATGCCTTATGCTCAGCTGCACTACCCGTTTGAGAACAAGGAACTCATCGACGAGCGCAAGTTCTATCCCGCTGACTATATCAACGAGGGTGTCGACCAGACACGCGGTTGGTTCTTCACCCTTCATGCCATTGCAACGATGATCTTCGACTCGGTAGCATTCAAGAACGTAGTCAGCACTGGCCTCGTACTCGATGCCAAGGGCGACAAGATGTCGAAGCACAAGGGCAACGTGGTGAATCCTTTCGAGATGATCGAGAAGTATGGATCGGATGCCGTGCGTTTCTATATGATGACCAACTCCGAGCCTTGGGATAACCTCAAGTTCGACCCCGCAGGAGTAGCTGAAGTGCGAGGAAAGTTCTTTGGAACGCTCTACAACACCTATTCACTCTTTGCTATGTATGCCAACGTCGACAACTTCGACCCAGCCACACCGCAGATTCCTGTGGCTGAGCGTCCTGAGTTCGACCGCTGGATCCTCTCTTGCCTGAACACGCTGGTGAAGAATGTCACTGAGGAGTTGGATAACTTCAATCCTACACGTGCAGGGCGCATGATTGATAATTTCGTCGATACGGAACTTTCGAACTGGTTTGTGCGACTGAATAAGAAACGCTTCTGGGGTAAGGAGATGGACAATGACAAGCTGGCTGCCTACCAGACGCTTTATGAGTGTCTGCTCACTGTGTCGAAGCTCCTGGCACCGATGGCTCCCTTCTTTGCCGACCGGCTCTATCGTGACCTCGGCGGCAAGTGTGACTCCGTACACCTGGACTTCTTCCCGAAGGCTGACCTGACATTAGTAAATGTTGACCTTGAGAAGCGCATGGACATTGCCCAGCGCATCACGTCGATCGTGCTGGCACTGCGCCGAAAGGAAGGTATCAAGGTGAAGCAGCCCCTGCAGACGCTGATGGTTCCTCCTGTGGATGTTCAGCAGCGAGAAGATATTGAGACTGTGAAGCACATCATCCTTCAGGAGGTGAATGTGAAGGAACTGAAGTTTGTGGAAGGTCAAGGCATCCTGGTGAAGAAGGTAAAGTGCAACTTCCGCGTCATGGGCAAGAAGTTCGGTAAGCTGATGAAGGGCGTTGCCGCAGCGATGGATGCACTTACTCAGGAGCAGATTGCCCTGCTGGAGCAGCAAGGCACCCTTACCGTAGAGGTGGAAGGACAGCAACTCACCGTTGAGGCTGCCGATATGGAAATTATCAGCGAGGATATTCCCGGATGGCTCGTCGGCAATGATGGTAACCTCACCGTTGCCCTCGACATCACGCAGACTGATGAGTTGCGGGCAGAGGGTATGGCTCGAGAGCTGGTGAACCGTATTCAGAACATGCGCAAGAGCAGCGGACTGATCATCACCGACCATATCAACGTCAGCATTGAGCCAAATGATGCTGTCACCAAGGCTGTCGATGCCTTTGGTGATTACATCGCACGGCAGGTGCTGGCCGACAGCATTGTCCTGGAGGCCAATGACGGACAAGAAACAGAGTTTGACGACTTTAAACTAAACATCAAAATTACTAAATCCTAATAATTATGTCAGAGAAAACACGCTACACTGATGAGGAACTTGAGGAGTTCCGTCAGATTATCTTGGAGAAACTGGCGCTAGCCAAGCGAGACTACGACCAGATGATGGACTCGCTGACCAATCGTGACTCAAACGATGTCGACGATACGTCGCCTACCTACAAAGCTTTGGAGGAAGGCAGCGAGACCCAGTCGAAGGAAGATTTGATGAAGTTTGCTGCACGTCAGCAGAAGTTCATTCAGGGACTGAAAGCTGCATTGGTGCGCATAGACAACAAGACCTACGGCATTGACCGCATCACAGGCAAACTTATTCCTGCAGAGCGGCTGCGTGCTGTGCCCCATGCTACGCTGAGCGTGGAGTCTAAAGAACTCGAGAAGCGACGCAGGTGAACAATCGGCTGATAACTCGTGGGCGGATGGCGGTGATACTCATTATTGCCATCCTGCTCGTCGACCAGGTCATCAAAGTCTTGGTGAAGACCAATATGGCGCTTCATGAAAGTATCAGGGTGACTGACTGGTTCTACATTACCTTCATCGAGAATAACGGTATGGCCTACGGCATGCAGATAGGCTCAAAGCTGGCGCTGTCACTTTTCCGTGTGGTGGCCATAGGTTTCCTGAGCTATTACATCTGGCTGCAGGCGCGCCAGAAGGCTAGATGGGGATATGTCGTATGTCTGTCGATGGTGCTGGCAGGAGCAGCCGGCAACCTGATTGACTGCATGTTCTATGGTCTGGGCTTTGAGACGTCCACGCCGTTGCATGTAAGTCAATGGGTGGGTATGGGTAATGGCTATGCCGGATTCCTTATGGGAAAGGTTGTCGACATGTTCTACTTCCCCATCATACAGACCACCTGGCCACAATGGATGCCTTTCTGGGGTGGGGAGGAGTTCATATTCTTCAGCCCAGTGTTTAACTTCGCAGACTCGAGCATATCAGTAGGAGTGGTGGTACTGCTTCTCTTCTATAGAAAAGAATTGGCAAAGCTATCGCTGAAACGTGAATAGAACAGGCGCATTGACAGTCGTTGGCATATTCCTGATGCTGGCTGCATGCAAGCCGGGAACGCCAAGTAAGTATATCCAACCCGGTGATATGGAGGATATACTCGTCGACTATTATATGGCCAAAGCGATGGCACAGCAGGACAAGTTCTCCTATGAAGAACGCGAGTACAATACGGCACTCTATACCGAGGCAGTACTCAAACGACATGGGGTGACTCAGGCCGAATTCGATTCATCGCTGGTGTATTATTATACCCGTGCCGACCGCTTCGATCCCATCTTCCAGCGGGTGTCGGAGAGACTCGACGAGCAGGCATTGGTGCTTGGAGCATCAGAAGGTGAGATAGGCAAGTATGCCCGCTTCAATGCTACTGGTGACACTGCCAATGTCTGGTCGGACAGGGCGACAGCCCTATTGTTGCCCATGCCTCCCTACAACAGGTGGGAGTTTCACGTAGAAAGTGATTCCACTTATAGGCATGGTGACGAGCTGATGCTGATGTTCATGAGTGACTATATGTATCAGACGGGCAACAAGAACGGTATGGCTTACATTTCGGTGGACTATGGTGATACGGTGGTGAGCCGTAATCTGCATTTCTCCACTTCAGGGGTGAGCCAACTGAGGGTGCCTGGTGATACGACGAGGGTCATCAAGACTGTGAAGGGATTCTTCTATCTGGATAACGCCTTCGAGTCGTCGACGTCCACGCGACTGCTGTTCTTGAGCAATGTTCAACTTATTCGTTTCCATACACAAGATGAAAAGACTACGACGGATCGCCTCTCACGAGACGATTCTGGAGAACGGGACATGCCAGACCCTCTCGGTGATAGAGATACAGGAGGGGAAGGTGGTCAGCTGCTACCCCTTGACAGAGGAGCTGCCCCAGACCGAGTGGATGGCGGGGCAGATAGTATTGCGCCGTGATGACGATGGCATCTTGCGCGCGTACCATAATAATAGAATCATTAACTAAAAACTATCGGAGATATGAATTTGAAAGTGCGCTTATCAATCATGAACTTCCTGGAGTTTGCTGTCTGGGGAGCTTATTTGACTTGTATGGGTCGTTACCTGTCGAACCTCGGCTTTGGTGACAACATCGGGTGGTTCTACTCGGTTCAGGGCTTTGTGTCCATCTTCATGCCTGCCCTCATTGGCATCATTGCCGACCGCTGGGTGCAGGCACAGAAAATGCTGGGCATCTGCCACCTTCTGGCTGGACTCTTTATGATGGCCGCTGCTTGGTACGGCTATTCTAATGGTGCCGACACCCAGTTTGGTCCCTTGTTTACGCTTTACTCCTTTAGCGTGGCCTTCTTCATGCCCACTATCGCCCTTGCCAATTCAGTTGCTTTCAATGGATTGACACAGGCTGGGATGGACACGGTCAAGGATTTCCCGCCTATTCGCGTCTTTGGTACCGTAGGCTTTATCCTGATGATGCTTTTCGTCGATATTATGGGCTTCCAGGACAACCAGAACCAGTTCCTGGCTTCCGGACTGCTTAGCATCGTCCTCTTCGGTTATTCTTTTACGCTGCCTGTATGTCCTGTGAAGAAGAGTCAGGAGAAGCAGTCGCTTTCCGATGCTCTGGGACTTAAGGCATTCAGCTTGTTCCGCCAGAAGGAGATGGCCATCTTCTTCATCTTCTCACTTCTGCTTGGTGTGTGCCTGCAAATCTCCAACGGCTATGCCAATGTGTTCATCAACAGCTTTGGCTCTGACCCGCAGTATGCTGATACCTTCGGCGTGCAGCACACCAATATCCTTATTTCGCTTTCGCAGATTAGTGAGACTGCTTGTATCCTGCTCATACCCTTCTTCATGAAGCGTTTCGGCATCAAGAAGGTGATGCTCATCGCTATGTTCGGATGGGTGTTCCGCTTTGCCTTCTTCGGACTGGGTAATCCTGGCAGTGGCATCTGGCTCTTTATTCTCTCGATGATTGTCTATGGTGTTGCCTTCGACTTCTTCAATATCTCAGGTTCGCTCTTCGTCGAGAGCCGTACGGATGAGACCATCCGTTCCAGCGCTCAGGGTCTCTTTATGCTGATGACCAATGGCGTGGGAGCTTCCCTGGGTATGATTGCTGCTCAGACGGTGGTCAACAACGCCAGCAGCTGGCAGTCGGCATGGTATATCTTTGCTGCCTACGCCTGCGTAATAGGTGTTGCCTTCGCATTGTTGTTTAAACCAGAAAACAAATAGCGTCTCATCATGGATCGCGTACTACTGAGATTCGAAAACCTGCAGCAGATTGTAGGGGGCGAAGACTTGTCGGTCATCTTGTTGACAGATGAGACTCGCCAGCGTGCACTCTCAGTAGTATGCGATGCTGATATGACTCATCAGCTGATTACGCGTCTTCGTGGCAAGCGCGATGTTGTCAAGACGATGCTGCCCGAGGTACTGGTGCAACTGCTACCCTCCGATTTGGAAATGCTGATCGTTGGTGTCTATGAAGGGCAGTATCAAGTGATGCTGATGAATATGGGTGACGGCAATTGTATTCGCATACGGATGAGTGATGCTATCTTGCTGTCGATTATCTCCAAGGTCCCTCTTTACATTGAGAGCCGGCTGATGAAGCGGCAAAGCATACCATTCGATGAGAATGCGACGGGTGTGGCTATCCCCATCAACTCGATGGAGACCGAACGGCTGAGGATAGCCTTGAAGAATGCCGTGGAAGAAGAGAACTACGAGTTGGCCTCCCAGCTTCGTGACGAAATCAAACGCAGGAAGCCATGAAGGAAGAGCGCTTTTTCTATGTTCCGCAGGCATCTGTCGTTCATGAACTGCCTGAGGAGGAAGCAGCGCATGCCGTGCGAGTGCTTCGTCTGAAAGAGGGCGACGAGATGATGCTGATGGATGGCGAGGGTACGTTCTTCCGCGCACTTGTCACTATCGCCAGCAACAAACATTGCGGCTACGAGATACAGGATGTACTGCCTCAGGAGCGACCTTGGGCGTCGCACCTTCATCTGGCTATCGCTCCCACCAAGATGATGGAACGCATGGAGTGGTTGGCTGAGAAGGCCACAGAGATAGGCTTCGACGAGTTGTCATTGCTCGACTGTCGCTTTTCTGAACGCCGTGTGGTGAAGGAACCACGATTGGAGAAGATCATCATCTCGGCTATGAAGCAGAGCCGGAAAGCCTGGAAGCCAGTGCTGAATGGTATGCAGGACTTCAAATCATTTATAGCCCAACATCCGACGGGGGCCAGATACATCGCTCATTGTTATGACGAGGTGCCTAGAGTCAACCTCTATGAACAGCTGAAAGGACAATCGGCATTGGTGCTGGTGGGACCTGAGGGCGATTTCTCTATCGACGAAGTACGTATGGCTGTTGAGGCCGGCTTCGTTTCAGTAGATTTGGGACGTAGCCGTTTGCGAACTGAGACAGCCGGTCTGGCTGCAGTGATGATGATGCAACTTTCACAGCAACATGGATAAGATACAGTTCATCAACGTTCTTCCTCGCGTGTTCAGTACAATGTCGGCCACGCTGGAGTCGGATGTATGGCAGCGTGAAGTGTCCTTCGTGCGAGGCCAGCACTACCTGATTGAGGCAGACAGCGGCAAGGGCAAGAGCACCTTCTGCAGTTATGTGATGGGGTATCGTCATGACTATACCGGACAGGTGCTGATGGATGGGAAGGACAGTCGCGAATACTCCCTTGCTGCGTGGAGCATGTTGCGTCGTCAGACTGTCAGTTGCCTGTTTCAGGAGTTGCGCCTCTTTCCTGGGCTCACGGCTTACGAGAATGTGGCCATCAAAAACCGCCTGACCCATTTCAAGACTCGCCAACAGATAGAACAGTGGTTTGAGATGCTGGGGATGGCTGACAAGCTTAAGGCGAAGGTGGGCCTGCTGTCTTTCGGCCAACAGCAACGTGTGGCCCTGATGCGAGCTTTGGTGCAGCCGTTCGATTTCCTGCTGGCCGACGAGCCCATCAGTCACCTGGATGAGGGAAATGCTCAGATTATGGCCGAACTCATCAGCAGGGAGGCCGAGAGCCAGGGAGCATGCATCATCACTACCAGTATTGGCAAGCATTTGCCTTTGGATTACGATATCACACTACAATTATGAGACAGTTAATCATCGCGGCCTGCTTGGCGCTTTCTCCATTTGTCTGTTCTGCCCAGGAACCTACGATAGCAGCTCTCTTTAAGGAGATGCCCGATTCTCTGATGCCTTACCTGACGAAGAATAATCGTCTGGATATGCTGGACTTCATGGAAGCCCGCATGAAGGCTGAAGTTACAAATCTGTTTGATGGGAAAAGCGAGATGACTGCGCTCACGGCCGACAGTCTCACAATAAAGATGAGCCCTGTGCTTACCGTCTCCTTGAAGTTGGTGAAGGTGCAGGAGCCCATTGATAGCAGCAACGTGACGATCAGCATGAAGCGCACGTATGTCCTAAACGAAAGTCAGGCAGCGAGTGTTGTCGATGTTTACACTGCTGCCTGGCGTCTGTTGTCGTCACGTGTGGATCATTCCACTATTCTCAAGCGCGACGATGATGTCTTCTCACGTCCTCACCTCTGAGGTCTCTGTGGGCGTTGCCACTGGCCGTTCTGCTGTTGCTGGGGCCACTGCCTGTTCTGCTGCTGGCCTTGTCTGTTCTGCTGGGGCCATTGGCCGAACTGACCGAATTGTCCTCCAAATTGTCCGAACTGTCCGCCTCCTCTGCCCCAGTCCCTCATCATGTGCCGGTAGAATCTCTGCTCCGCCTGCATGATGTCGTAAAGCTTTGAGGCCGAGAGCATGCTGATGAAGCGCTTGTGATAGTTTTGCTGGATGCGCTTCAACTCGAGGTCTATTTCATCGCTCTCCTTGATGACATTCAGGCAACCCTGCTCGTCGGATGGCTTCACATTGGCCAGTTCCCGCTGCCGTGCAAACAGCTTCCGCTGCTTGTCCTGCATCTCTTTGTAGAGCGGGAAGAACTTGGCTGCATCCTCCGGAGTCAGCTTGGCTTCCTTTGTGATGAACTCCTGCATCTGAGCCTCAAACTTCTCGGGTGAGAATTGCTGCTCTCCTTGCGGTGGCCTTTGCCATCGACCTTGCCCTCTGCCTTGACCTTGGCCTTGGCCTTGGGCTTGGACGCTCATGGCAATTACTGCCAGCAGGAGAATGGAAAACAGTTTCTTCATAGGTGCTGAAATCTTTAATACATGTCGGCTAGCAAGTAGGAGTAGATCTCCTGACTGTCGATCATTGCGTAGTCGGCAGCTTCGTCAATATAGCTGTCGCTGTAGTAGTTTACGTTTTCCTGGCCCATGTTAGCCATTTGCTGCTGGCCCTGCAGATCTTCAGTCTGCTGGTTGAAAGCTACGGCGGCGACGAATACGCCAACGCAGACGCACGCAGCGGCATAGAGCCAAGGACGCAGTCGCTTCATAACGGCCACCTTTGCGGGCTTCTTCTCTGGCAGTCGGTCCATGACCTGTGCCGTGAGCTGCTCAAAGTAGCCTTCCGGGACGGTAAAGGGATTCTTTGTCCCCATCCTGCTTCTGAGATATTCTTCTTCGTTCATCATAGTCTTTGTTCCTTTCTGCTTTATAGACGGAAGTGCTAGTTAAAGGTTTAATCGTGTCGATGAAAAAATTCTGTAATTTTTTTCACAGCTATATGGTAGGATGCTTTCAGGCCTCCTTCCGACGTTCCGAGTATCTTGCTTATCTCGCTGTACTTCATTTCATCGTAGTAACGGAGCTGGAAAACAGTACGTTGCACATCGGGCAGGCTGGCAATTGCTTCTTGCAGCTGCGCCTCTGTCTCGTCGCCATCAAAATAGCGGTCGGCCATGAGCTGATTGGCCAGTCCCAGGTCGGCATCATCGGTGCTCAAGGTGGGCCTGTTTTTCTGCCGTCGGGTGAAGTCGAGGGCTTCATTGATAGCAATGCGTGTGAGCCATGTGATAAGCTTTGAGTCGCCTTTGAAGGTGTCGATAGAGCTCCAGGCTTTCAGGAAAGCATTTTGGAGCACGTCGTTCGAGTCTTCGTGAGTAATGACTATGCGTCGCACCTGCCAGTACATCTGTTCGCTGTACTGTCTGACCATTGCCTCAAATCCCTTCCTTTGTGTGGCAGGGTTCTTCAGCATGTCTTTCAACTGCAGGTCGTCGTAGGTCTCCATTACTTCTTATTATTTCTGACGATGTCAGGGGAGATAGGGTTTAATGGCTTTCAGCACGATGTTGTCGTAGCCATAAGGGTCGCCCCAAGTGTTCAGCTCTCCCGTTTTCGGGTTAGGATAGAAGGTGTAGTAGTCAATCAAGACTGGCACCTTGGGCTCTACGCTTTGGTTATTGATCAGTCGGATGGCACCGCTGTGCTGTCGCTTGTATTCACGTCCTTGTTCTGTCTTGGGCTGAAGGTCCATCGACAGGCGCATCTTGTCGAGTGTCCAGGCGTCAGCCTCAGGCAGCACAAACTCTGCGATTTCGAAGGGTCTCTGCAGGCGCACGCATCCGTGTGATATGGTACGCGTGTCACGATTGAAAGCACTAGGTGACGATGTGTCGTGCAGGTAGACGGAGAACTTGTTGGGGAACCGGAAGATGATGCGTCCCAATGAGTTGCCTGCTCCGCTGCGCTGTCTGACGGCATAGCGTCCGCTTCCCAGTTGCGAGGCTGTCAGCGTGGCGGGATTCACCCGCTGGCCTGAACTGTTGGTGATGTAGTAGTTGCGCCGTGCGAAATAGGCTGAGTCGCCAGCATGATAGCTCACCTCGTTTCGGATGATGCTTTGTGGGATTCCCCATTCGGGGTTCACTTCCACGCGGTTGATCTCGCTGGATAGCAGGGGCGTCTTCGTGGCAGGCTTTCCGCAGCAGATGCGCATGTTGATGACGCTGTCGGGGGCGATGGCCCATACCTGCTGCGAAGCAATGTTGACGAAGATGTAGCGGTCGGCATCTTTGGCATGCTTGGCATCGCGCCAGCGCAGTCGTTCCATGTTGCAGAGGATGCGGTTGCGGGCTTCAGGTGTGCTGTCGATTTTTAGCTGTCGCTTGAGGCGGTGGTAGGCGCTGTCGGCAGGTTCGGCCTGTGCCAGGAATTCGAGCATCCTCCGTTTGCTCCTCAGCTGAGTCAGAGCCTTGGCGATGAAGGCGCTGTCCGCCTGTTCCACTTCGATGTCGTAGTTGCCCTTGCTGAACAGCTTGCTGGGTTTAGTGAACCCATAGCGCTGTCCTACAGCATAGTTGAGGTAGGCTCTGGTGAGGTCATGCTCCATCTGGGCCATCGTCACGGGCAGCCCGTTGACGGAGTCAGGCTGGCGCATGAGCTTTAGGCCATCGTCGATTTCTTTCAGTCGGAACGTCTCCTCTTTGAAGCCCATCGCAGGCACCTCTTTGTGCAAGAGACTGTCCAGAGCGTCGCACAATTCCATCTGCTCTGGTTCGCCCATCCACAGCCATCGTCCTCCCAACTGATAATAATAGTGGGCCAGACGGTCGGCAAAAGTGGTATCGGTCGATGATGAGATGATGACGTCCAGCTGCTGCTGAGCATCTAGAGCATGATCACTATAAAGCTGCGCTATGTGCTTGGCAGCTTCATCTTCGGGCGTGTCGGCATATGTCTGCCTACATGCTAAAATGTTGAGGGCGAGGATAATGCTCCCAATAATGATTATCGCACGGTGACTTTGCGCACCACCTTGCCAACTTTCAAAATGTAGCACCCCTTTGGCAGATTAAGTTCAATACGCTGGGCCGGCCCTTCAATCTTGTAGGTTGCCACAGCCCTTCCTGTCAGCGACACAACCTCGAGATTCATGCCGCTGGCGTCCTTCACGCTGACAGTGTTGCCTTCGACGCTGAGCGTGGGAGCTTGCTCGTCGATTTGCTCAGCCACACCCATCTCCGTCGTCATATTCATGGCGCGGGTCGGCAGTGCCAGCGTGAGCATCGCTGCACAAGTGATAATGATTAAACTTTTCCTATTCATGCATGCATATTTTGTAATTACAGCGCAAAAATACGGAAAAAATCCGATTCCACCAAACAATTTTCGATAAAAAACACTATTTAACGTCGAAAATGTCCATTTCGTTCGTCAAATAGCTGTTGTCGAACACTTTTTTCGCTTCTTCCAGCAAGATGTTCTCGTCGGCATAGCGGGCGCTGTAGTGGCCCAGCAGCAGCTTGCCTGCATGCGCATCGCGGGCCACCTGGGCAGCCTGTGCGGCAGTAGAATGACAGTACTTCGCAGCGCTTTCGAGCTTGTCGTGTGCGTAGGTGCTCTCGTGATAGAGCGTGTCCACGCCGCTGATCATCTCGTGCAGGCGGGGCATGTAGCGAGTGTCCGAGCAGTAGGCATAGCTGCGCGGCTTGTCGGCTTCCGTCACCAGCCGTTCATGCTCGATGTAAGTGCCGTCGGGTAGGGTGTATCCCTGTCCGCTCTTGATGTTATTGATCTGCGAAATGGGTATCTCGTACATGTCGATCATGTCGCGACGGATGTGGGGCAGCGTAGGCTTCTCGCGGAAGAGGAACCCGCAGCAGGGCATGCGGTGCTCCAAGGGGATGCTTTCCACAGTCAGCGAGCGGTCCTCGTAGATGACCTGCTGCTGGGTGGTGTCGACGGGATGGAACTCCACTTTATAGCCGATGTCGTAATTGAAAAACAGGTTGAGCTGTGCCTGGAGCATTGGCTGGAGCTCTGCAGGAGCATGCACGTTGAGAGTGGCTGTACGTCCCAGCAGACCGAAGGTGCTGATCAGTCCGATGAGTCCGAAGCAGTGGTCGCCGTGTATATGAGATATAAAAATGTGGCCCAGACGCTCGAACGACAGGCCCGAACGACGTATCTGCAGCTGGGCGCCCTCGCCGCAGTCTATCATAAACAGCTTTCCCCGGCACTCCACGACCTGCATCGACGAGAAGTGGCGCAAGGTGGGCAGCGCGCTGCCGCATCCTAGTATGTGAATTTTAAATGGCTCCATTTGGAGTTGAGAGTTTAGAGTTGAGAGATGAGAGACATTTGTTCTTAGTCGGGAGTGGAGCTCCGTTCTTGGCTCTTCGCCTCTTCCCAAAGGGTTTCCATCTCGTCGAGCGTCATCTCGGTCAGGGGACGGCCGGCACGGATGCTGTGCTGCTCGATGTAGTTGAAGCGGCGGATGAACTTCGCGTTAGTGCGCTCAAGGGCGTTGTCGGGGTTGAGCTTGTAGAGGCGGGCTGCGTTGATCACGGCGAAGAGGAAATCGCCCAACTCGCTGGTGGCTTTCTCCTTGTCATCCTTTTCCAGTTCAACCTGTAGCTCGTCCATCTCCTCGCGTACTTTATCCCAGACGTCCTCTCTTCTTTGCCAATCGAAGCCCACATTACGGGCTTTGTCTTGTATGCGATAGGCCTTGATGACTGAAGGTAGTGCTGCAGGGACTCCTGACAGCACGGTCTTGTTGCCGTCCTTCTCCTTCAGTTTAATCTGTTCCCAGTTCTGGAGTACTTCCTCCGAGGTTTTCGCCTGCGAAAACTCCCTCTCCTCCGTCGTCTCGCCGTAGGGTAGGGGACGGGGATTGTCGGCACCCACCTGCGATGGATGGTAGATGTGCGGATGTCTGAAGATGAGCTTATCGGCCTGATTGCGCAGCACGTCGTAGATGTCAAAGGCTCCTTGCTCGCTGCCTATCTTTGCATAGAAGCAGAGGTGCATCATCACGTCGCCCAGCTCCTTCATCGTGTCGTGCTGGTCGCCCCGTGCAAGCGCGTCGCATAGCTCGTAGGTCTCCTCTATCGTGTTGGGCCTCAGGCTCTCGTTGGTCTGTTTGCGGTCCCAAGGGCACTTCTCGCGCAGCTGGTCGAGCACGTCCAGCAGTCGTCCAAAGGCCTGCATTTGTTCTTCTCTTGTATGCATGGTTTTCTACTGAAATTGCATTAATCTTTAAGCGTGATAAGGTTTTTGATTTTTGATATTAAGGTTTTAGTTGGTTCAAACATTGGTGCGACATCTTCTTCAGACCAGTCAAACAAATCGTCGTAGTCACCAGATGAACGCATATTTTGTAGCCGGGAAACTAATCTGCCATCTTCAGAAGTCATCAAGCCCTTTGTCACAAAGTGTAAGCCTAGAGCGCGGATAGCACCGGCATGACTCTTAAAATGAATACCTTTGTCGAGAAGTAAGGCTGATGTCA
>JAEEGK010017602.1_pt1 | contig 15559 bp, 8 predicted proteins | sample 8958771 | NCBI WGS metagenome assembly JAEEGK01 (sample SAMN16246547, study PRJNA631951) | gut metagenome | biome: gut microbiome; feature: rumen; material: SC-attached | host: Bos | place: Iran: Karaj | collected 2018-10
TGATGATGCTAAAATGAGATGTCCTTATGGAAATAATATTAAAGAAAATTATAATAATGTTCAATATGATAATAAAGAAAATATTTTATTTAGACCTCAGATGATATTTCTTTAAATGATTTTAAAAATGAAATTAATGTTTAAACAAATAATTCTTTAAAAATCAATATTACAAATCGCTTTTAATAAATTCAAATATTAAAGTCCTTTTCAATAAAATTAATTTCATTTATAAAATAAATTTTAAAATTTTTAAAAAATCTTTTTGAATTTAGAAAATAAAAAAATAAAAAAATCTAATAAAAACATTTAAAAAAAAAATAAATATTATTTTTTTCTTCCTTTATTTCCTTTCCTAACTTTATTAATATGTTTTTCAGCAATAAAATTTTCAATATTATCAATATTAGAAGGATAAATATCTTTCATATTCCAATTAACAGTTAAATTATTTAACATCATATTTAATTTATTAGGATTATTAAGTTTTAATTTTAAATTTCCAGTTTCTGCAACAGTAGCATATAAAATACTCATACTTTTACTATAAGTATGATTAATTTTAACAATTTGATGATTATCAAAAGAGAATAATTCAGGAATTTTATTTTGATAAAAAAATTCAATGGGATAATCTTGTTGTTGAATGTCTCCATTAGTTCCACACCAAAAAATTTGTCTTGTTTCAGTTAAAAAAACAGTAGATCTAAAACCACAACTAACTTGTAAAATATTATTTTTCATTTTTGAAAATTTAATATCATTTAAAAATGGAATATTCATATTTTTTAAATTATTTGTTCCTAATTGACAATTAGTATTACAACCCCAAGAATAAGCTTTATTATTTCCTTTACAAGCTGAATGTTTATATCCTGTTGAAATTTGTTGAACTTTAATTTTATTATCTACAAAATATTTTATTAAAGTTGGATAATTTCTATCTATAAAATCACCATGTCCTAATTGACCATACTTATTATTCCCAAATGAATATAAATACCCATTTGTTGATAATAATAAACAAAAATCTTTTCCACATTCAATATTAGAAAATTTTATATCTGGAATTGATATTTCATATGGTGTTTTATTTAATGAATTTTCACCATTTAATATATTTGATGATAATAAGATTATTGTTCCTTTTTCTGTTAATAATATATTATTTTTTCCTGATGATGACATATCTATTATATTTGATTTTAAGTTTATATTTGATGGATTTTCTTTTATTATATTATTTACTAATGTTGGAGTATATATATTTCTTTTTTTTAATATTCCTAATTGATAATTATTATTTGCTCCAAAAACATATAATTTATTGTCTTTTGTTAATATCATTGTATTATCATCTCCACATTTAATTTTCCTAATATTATAATTATCAATTATCATAGGAGAATTAATATAATAAAAACTTTTAAATTTATCTAAAGTAAAATTATCATCATCATCATCTCCAAAAATATTTTTTTCTTCTTTAATACTTTCTATTTCAGAATCAAAATCGAAATTTTCATCTAATTCACTTGAAAAAGTAGAATCAATATCTTTAAAGCAAATATTTTTTTTTTCTTTAACAGGTTCAAAATCATCAAATAAATAATTATTATCTTTATTCATATTAAAAGAACAATTTCCATTTCCATTCCAACCCCAAGTAAAAGTTTTTCCATTTGAATTAATTAAACATGTATAAAATTCACCTACTTCAATTAATTGAATTGGAGTATTTTGATTAATATTATGTTTTATAATTTCTTGATAAGTTTCTGACCATGGATTTTCATATATTTCATCTAAATTTATTATTGAATCTAAATCTAATATATGAGCAAAAAAATTCAATTTTGGTTCTTCATACGGAGAATGATTTAAATATGATATTTCAGTTAAAATTGAAGGATTTAAATTTTTTAATTTTTTATCATAAAATCTTTGATTTTCTGTTTTTAAAGTTGATTGAGATTCATTTAAATTATTATCTATTTGACTTTCTGGAAATAAATTTGCTGATGAAATATAATTTGCTTCTTCAAATTTATTTTCTTGTTCTTCTGTGAATTCTCTTAATCTTGTTTCTATTATATGTTTCATTAAATATCTTCTTTTATAAGCTCCTTGAATTGTTCTTACTTTTTCTCTTATATTTAAATACCAAGTTCTAAATTTTTTTATTTTAAATAATCCTATAAATTTATCTACTGCTTTTTGCTTTATTAATATTACATTCATGAAATAATGTTTTTTAAAGTGTTTTTGTATTTTTTTACATTGAATTTCTTCTTTTAATATTTTTCTTCTATTTTTTATATTTTCATATACTTCTCCCATATTTACTTTTGTCATATAAGCACGAAAATGTTTTTGAAGAAAAGTTATTGATGGAATTAGTGTTGATTCTATATATTTTTCTATTCTTTTTTCTATAATATTTTTAACTAATTTTCTATATTTTAAATATTTTTGATGTTTAAATGAACTTACATAATTTGTTATAATATATTTAGTTTGTAATATTTTTATATATGTTTTTTTTGATTGAATTTTAATATTCGAAACATAAAAAAATCTTTTTAATCTTTTAATTTTTTCCATAAATAAAACACTATTATTTTTAACAGTTAACATTCTACTTTTAGTTTGTAATATTTTAGTAACTTCTCTGATTTTATTCATTCTATTAATATAAGCAAATAATTTATAATTTTGTTCTAAAGTATAAATAGCCTTATAAAAATCTCTAAAAACTTTTCTAGGTTGAATTCCTCTATAATAATTAGTAATTTTAGTAACTTGTTTTTGTTTAATTTCCAAAGCTTTTCTTCTTGCATTATCCATATCATCACAAAATTTTTGTTTCATTAAAATAACAGTTTTACCAAATAATATAAAATCTTCTGAATAATTAGGAATTAACATATTTGTCATATTTTTACACCAATCTGTAATTTGTGGATTATCTTCTTTAACATCTTTATAAAATAATTTTCCTTGAAAATCACAAGCATCTTCATATCTTAAATAATATTCTAATTTAGTTTTTATAACTGGAAATCCTTCTTGTCTTATTTTTATTGTATCTAAAACTCCCATATATTTAATTTGTTGAAGAGAAAAAAAAGGAACGAAATAATTTTTTTTTTTCAATTCATTTGGTTTTAAACATCTTATATAATGTCTAACACATTGTCTTAAAGCATGTGCTAAATTGTCCATATCACTTCTAAATTTTCCTCCTAAATATTTTTCTTTTTTTCCTTTTGTACTTTCATCTTCTTCTCCAATAACACTTTTTATTAAATTATCTTTAATTGAATTTACTGAATCTTTCATTCTTATTTTAAACTCATCTAAATTTTTAGTGCAAAAATTAATAATAGTATATTCAACGTCTTTAGCAGTGTGAATAATAATAAATTTTTCTTTAAATTTTAAAGAACTTTTGACTGAAGGATTATTTTTTAAAGTGGAAAAAATTTTTGATAATAAATTCATATCTTTTTGTCCAACATTACATTCATTATCTAATTGATAAAAAATTCCAGTAGGAAATTTACCCATAGCATCTAATATTGGCATATTATCTCTAAATTCAATTTTTTTAAAATGATCTTTTAATCCTTCTCTAATAAACATATTTTCAATTTCTTTAAATATATCTTCAACATATAAATTTTGTAATTTTTCATTAGCATAATTAATACAAAATTGTTCAAAGGAATTTTCTTTAAAGCATTCAAAACCAAATATATCTAATAAACCTATATGTTTTACTTCTGGATCATTTTCTATTGATTCTCTTATTGATTCATCAAATAATGTTGTGTTCATCTTTTTTACTAAATAATTGAATAATCTATTATACATTTCTTTTGAAAATGTATCTCTAAAAGCAATACAATCATTTAATTTTAAATCTGATTTTATTGTTTCTCCTTTTATTATTCTTACATTATATAAAAAACAATCTGAAAATATATTCATATCTATATTTAACATTTGAGCAACCTTTTCTTGAATTTTTTTTCCTTTGTCACTTATATGACATTTATCTTTTGAAGGTTCTTCTATAAAATCTATATTTCCACAAAATAATATTCCCATTGTTAATTGAATTACTAAATTTATTTCTTCATCTTTAAAATTAGTATTAACCATTCCTTCAATCATTTCATAAAAATTAAATACATCATTAATCCTATCAATAGCATAAACATCACTTTTTAAATAATTAAAATCTTCTAATTTAACTTCTTTAAGTTCATTCAAATTCATAAAATTTTTAATATTAGTTTCATTTAAATTATCTCTAATATATTTTTTAGAATTATCTTGTAATTTTAATCCCATATCTTCTATTTTTTTGAAAACATTATCATAATTGAATTTTTCTTTTATTATTAAATTAATACCTAAAACAACTTGATAAAACACATGATAATTTCTTTCACCAGTAGCTAAAGAGCAAACTCTACTTTTTTCTAATAAATAAGTTTCCATAAAAGCACCAACAATTTGTTTAGTATTAATATTAATAAATATTTTAATATATTTTCCAAATCTACTTGAATTATCATTTCTAACAGTTTTTGCATTTCCAAAAGCTTCTAAAACTGGATTACATGCTAAAATTTTATCTTCTAAACTTATTTCTTTTTTTTCATTTTTATTACCAAAATAATATGCAATAAATTTCATACATAATTTTGCACATTCTGTTTTACCAGCACCACTTTCACCAGAAATAACTAAAGCTTGATTTTTTCCTATATGTATTAAATCATATATTGTATGCATTGTTGTATCAAAACAATGAGGATGTCCTCTAATAAATTTATCTATTGAATTTTCATTACATAAATTTATTATTTCATCCATTTTTTCTTGAGTATATAAACCAGGAATTATTTGATATGGATTTACTATAATTAAAGTTTCTCCTACATTTGTAAATATTTCATCTTTATTATATCTATTTTGAATATTTATTAATAAATCATTTGTATTTATTGGTGATACTTCTGCCATATCTTCAACATATATTTTCTCATTTTGACATATACGAGATACATTTCCTATTTTAATTTTGTCGGATTTTTCATTTCCATCAAATTTTATTTCTACGTATATTTCTTTATTTTTCGCTTTCTCATTTGGATATATTACTTTTACTACTTTTCCCTATACTTGTTTTATATATATATATATTGTTTTTAATATATATTTTTAGTTATTAGATTTTTTATTTTGGGTTTTTTACTTTTTTAAAGGGATTTTCTGTTAAATCATTTACTTTTTCCATTTCTGCTAATACTTCTACACCTTCTGGAAATTCTTCTCCAGGTTTTTTTTCAGACATTTATTTTTTTTTTAAATGATTTTTTTTTGGAAAGGTGAATAAAATATTTTTTTTTAAATATTATTTTAATGAATAATTATTTCTTAATGAAGAATAATTTCTTAAATTATATTATTCTTTGTGTTTTTAATGAATATTTAAAAAGAAATTGAATTAAAAAAGATGAAGTTGAAAAAATTGTAAAAAAAGCGAATGGAAAAACATAAAAAATAATAATAATATATCTAATGAATAAAATAATTTTTTTTCTTCTAAATTATGATTGATAAAATGATTTTTATTAGACTAAAAACCCTTCTAATTTTTTAAGTAAAATAATTGATGAAATTTTTTGTTTATGAAGAAATTACTTTCCTTTTTAATTAATTTAAATAAAAAAATAAATGAGATATATCAATAATAAAATCCCTATTATATAAAATCTCAACATTTACTTTTAAATTTTTCTAAAGATAGATCAGTCCCTAAATAATTATCACACATTTTGAAAATTTTTTCATCAGAAATAGATTGTAAAGTAACATGAGTAGTTTGTTGATAAGCAGCTTTAACAGTTAATTGTTCACTAGCCAAAGAAAATTTATCTGTACTTAAATTACTTATATTTTTACTATTATTTTTATTTTTTTTGTTTAAAATTTTATATCTACTTTTTTGTTTTGATATATACGATTCTATTGATTTACTTAAGTTTAACTTATTATAATTTGATATTTCATATTTTATAAATGAATTGTTATAATTTCTGTTTGAATGAGTTTTATTGTTTTTTGAAAAAGATTTTGTTAAAAATAAATTATTAAATTCTTTATTCCTAATTTTTAAATCATTAGAATTTTGAAATGAATTAAATCTAAAAACATTTCTTGGATTTATCTTATTAATAGTATTATTTAAATTATTGTTTTTAATGTTATTGTTAAATAAAATTTTTTGATTTTTTATTGGAATTGCAGTTTGAGATTTTTTTGTTTGATTAAATGATAACTTAGACTTTAAATCTGAAAAATTATTATTATAATAATAATCTATTTTTTCATTATTTGAAGGTGAATTTAAACTTTTTGATAATTTATTATAAAAAGAAGAACTTTTTGAATTAAATAAACTTTTTTCTGATTGCTTTAAATTATTATTTTGATAATTTTCAGAATCACATTTATTTAGATATAATAAACTTGAATTTTTTGAATATTCATTTTGGAAAAAATTTCTTTTTTGTCTATTATATTTATTTATTTTATTATTTAAAAGAAATGATTCATTATTATAATTTGAAAAAAAGCTTTTATTTGTATTTGGATGAAAAGTGTAATTTTCACTTTCTTTTATTTGATATAATAATTTTAAAGCTTGTAAATAACTTTCTTTATATTTATAATCTTCATATAGTCTATTAAAAGAATTTGCAAAATAAATATCATTTATGTTTTGTTTTTTTTTCATTAAAATAGTTCTCCACTTATTTAAATATTTATACTTTATTGCTTTTATGTTTCTTGAATAAATTCTTATTATTTTTCTTAAAAGTTTTGATATTTGAATATTATCATTCAATATAAAATTATCATAAATATTACATGCTAATTCTATATTAAATAAAAAATTATATATATTATATTACTTCTTGGATCTTGTTTAATTAATATTTGATATATTGTTTCATTTAATGATTTCTTTTGATATATATTTTCTAATTTTATTAAAAGATCATTTCTATTTTGATATATTCCATTTTTTTTTAAAAACCAAGTAAAACTGTTAAAACAGTTTTTCATTTTCTCTTAAAAAAAAATTAAAAAAAAAATAATTGAAAATTTAATAAAATTCAAAATAAAAAAATAAATAATTTTAATATTGATAGTAAGAATAAATTAGAAAAGATTTTCTATTTACTTATAAATTATGGATTAAATTATTATTTTAACTTTGAATATTAAATATTTTAAATTAGGATTTTCCAAATATTTATTTATATTTAAATATAAATTATTTTTAATTTTAATAATTAAATTTAGTTATTTTTTTTTGATTTTTTAAATGGAAATTGATTTAGAAAAATATTCAAATTTTATTATTGGATGGAAAGATAGTCATTTTACAATTTCTAAAGATTCTTTAATTTATTATAGTTATATTAATCATAATACAATTCATATTTATCATTTATCTGATTTATATTATTCTTTTTTTACTTTAGATAATAATAAACTTATTATAAAAATACCAAAAAAAAATTACAGTGATGATATTAAATTAAAACCAATTGAAAATATGGATGAAATAGAATTTAGATTGTTTCTTTTTTATTTGAATTATACTAAATTAAGCTTAGAGGTTAATATAGATTGTTTTAATTATTTACAAATTGAAAAATATAGTTTAAATACTAAAGAAATGTATTTAAATATGAATTTATATGTCACTGAAAAATATTATAAAGAAATAATAGGTAATATAAATAAAAAAAAATCTGAAGCAAATTCTTATTTAATTATAATGAAAAAACAATATTTTTTAGGGGAAAAAACTTCTTTTTTAGATGATATTTATAATGATTTAAAAGATTTAAATGAAAAAATGTTTGATGATAAAAAATTAAATGAAATTTCTTCAAATGAAATTGTAGAAATAAATACTTTAAACAAAATGAAAATAGATAATTCAGAAAATAATAAATATCATTTAGAAAATATTGATAAATTAAGACAATATTATTTATCTTTAATAAGATTATTAATTGAATTTAGAAGAACAATTTTTGAAAGATTAATTACTTCAAATTATAAAATTTATACAATTTCAAATATAACAGATAATAATATTAAATTTAATAAATTAGATATTGTTTCTAGATTTCTTTTTATTAAAGAAGGTGATTTAAATATCAATGATTTAGAAAAAAAAAATGAAGAATTAAAAAATAATAAAATAGATTTGTTAAAATCAAATGAAAATTTATTAAAAGCTTTAAAAAATTATATTAAAGAAAATAATTACCAATTATACTATTGTTTTAAATGTGGAAATATTGTATCAAAAACAGAAATAAAAAGTTCAAATTGTAATTATGATAAAAATTGTCAAAATAATATTTCTTATTTTTATTGTAAATTATGTCAAATTCATTTTTGCAATTATTGTATTTTTTTTCCTAAAAATTTAAAATGTTTAAAAGGACATTTTTACAAACCAAAATTACAAAATATAAAAAATTTATCTTGTTCTTTATGTGACAATCAAAATTTAAATAATGAATGTTATTATATTTGTGATCAATGCAATGACATAAATATTTGTTCTTATTGTTATGATAAAATAAAAAAAAATATTACTTATGAATATAAATGTGAAATATGTAATAATTCATTATTATGGAGAAAAGGATTAATTAAAAAATGTAATAAATGTAATTTCATTACAAAATGTTTTTGGCATTGCTTTTTTTGCAAAAATTTTTATTGTCCAAATTGTTTACAAACAGAAAAAAATAAATGTGGATTAAATCATAATTTAATAGAAATAAATTTAAATCATGATGAAGAAATAAATAACAATTTTACAGAAAGAAAAATAAATAATCATAATCATATAAATGAAATAATATACAATTGTAAAATGTTAAATAGAACAAATTGTGATATTTGTCATAAAAAATTTAGTTTTAAATATTATATTTGTATAAGATGTTTTTATATAAAATGTCAAGCATGTTATAATAAAAAATGAAAAAAAAGTCAAATATATATAAAATTAATAAATAATTATTATCTAAATATATCATATTTAATTTGGTATAAAAAAATAAAGAAAAAAAAAAACAAAAATAAAATGGATGAATTTAGCACATCTGATTTTTTTTCAAAAAATGATATTCAAAAATTACAAGAAGAAAGAGATCAAGAAGTAGAAATAAGAGAAAAATTAAAAAAAGCAAGACAAGGTTATTATGAAAAAGTGTAATAATAATATTATATAATGATTATAGTGATGCTATTCAAGCTTTAGCTGATGATATTTTAAAAACTAAAGAAATGATTGAAACTAAAAATTGTAAATATTTTATATAATTTTTTTAGCTAAATATTTAAAAGATATTCAAAAAAGAATTAATAAACTTCCTGATGTTGTTAAAGCAAAAGATCCTAAAACAAATAAAATTATTGAAGAACTTGAAGAAGAAAATAATAAATTTATTAAAATTAGAAATGATTTATTATTTAATTATGGTGAACAAAAAGATAATTCAAATGATGATAATAAAAATATTGATGTTATTGAAGAAGTTCCAGAAGAAGAAAATTCAAATATGGAAGAAAATAATGTTGATAAAAATTTATTGGTAAAAAAAAAAAGTCAAATACCAAAAAAAGATATAAATTGGTTTGATAAAACTATAAATTTCATATATTGGTTATTACCTTTATATAGTAATATTACATATTTAAAATATAATTTTAATTCAACAATATGTTATCTTTTTGAAAGTATGAGATTTATATTTTTAATTTCTGCTGGAACTTGTATAATATATATAATATTAATATTTAATCATTTAACAAATGGAAAAAAATATAAAGGGAATGATAAATGCAAATATGGATTTCCTTGTCATTGGTTTTATTCTTCATATGATATAAATGAATTTAATAAATATTCGGTTTCTTATGGAGTATGGATTATTGTTTATTTTTCTTGTTCTTTTATTTTTTATTGTGTTATGTATTCTAAAAATTATCAAGAAAATATTTATAGAAATAATAATAAATATCAAACTATTTCTGCTCATTTTTTCAATTCTTGGAATTTTCAAATTATTAATAATAAAAGAGCTAAATTTGAATCAAATGATATTTACTCAGATTTAAGGGAAGCAAAAAATGAAATTTTTTTAAAATATAATGGAAAAATGAAGAAATATAAATGTAGACATAAATGTTATTTTTTCTGGGCTAATTTCATAGCAGTGATATTAGAAATAGTATATTTATTATTATTAACTTATTCATACAATATAAGAAATTCATTAAGAAATACTAAAAAATTTGTGAATAAAGCAGAATCAAAAGATAGTATTGCAGATTTTGTTTTTTATATAATAGTAATAGGCTCTTTCTTCTTTTTCCCATATATAATTTCATTGACAGTAAAATTAGAACCATATAAAAAAAGAGAAGATGTATATTTAGTAAAATCATTTAAAAAAATAATTACAGTAATATTAGGTTTAATATTATTTTTCTTAGAAGAAGTTTCATATACTTTAAAAGGAAATGAAAGTAAAAATTTAGATAAAGCACCAACTTTTTATAATTGTCCAGGGAAATATTTAAATAAAACTGCTGAAACAAATTTAGATTTAACTGGATATACTAAAATGAAAGGAAGTGAATATGCTTCTTGTAGAGAAGATGCTTTTGCTGTAAATTTTTTTTTCATATTATTTTCTTATATTTTATTATATTTTCTCATTGAACTTATACAATTGGGTGTTTATAAATTATTATGTAAAAAAAAATTATATGAATTTGATCCTATTTACACTTTTGTTAATTTCTTTTTTATCAATGTTTTATTTTCATTCACTATTATTTTTTTCCCTGTGATTTCATTAACATTTCCCTTTGTAATGTTTGGATTATTTAAATATGAATTTTATAAATTGAAATTATTTGCAAATTGTAAATTCGACGAAACGAGTATAAAAAATTTATCAAATGCGAAAAAGATTTTGAATTATTTTTTTATATTTAATTTATTAACATTATTAGGAATAACATATTTATATGCTACAAGATTACCTCATTTTAATCAAATAGCATGTTATAATAATGGAAGTGAAACAATAATGGCAATTGATAGTGATAAAATATGTGGTCCTACTTTTTATAATGGAAGAATTTCTTTTGGAATGTCTTTTAGAATGAGAAATGCTTTTTTCTTTGGTTGGATTTATCGTTTAAGTAGAGAAGCTATTTCTGTTATGATTTTACTTTCTATTATTTTTATCATATTTATTTATAGGAAATACACTCCCAGTAAAGATTATTATGATTTTGTTATTAATAAACAAATTGAACTTTTAGATACTTTTCAATTGTTGTATCAACAAATTTCAAAAAGAGATTTCATTACCAAAAATTTATTGGCTGTTGTTAAGGAAGATACGAAGGAAGATTAATTTTTCCGTTTTTTGTTTAAGTTTTAATTGTTAAATTTTGTTATAAATTTAATTGTATTTTTTTTTAATAATTATATTTCCAAAAAAATAAATAAAGATAATAATAACATATGAAAAAAATAACTTAAATAAATAAAAAAAATATGGGAAATGGCTCATGTTGTCAAGGTAAAAATTAAAAAATATATTAAAAAAAATATAGCTCAGAAAAAAATAGGAGAAATAAAAGTAGAAAGTAATTTATTAGATATAAAAAAGAATGAAAACTACGAAAACAAAGAACACAAAAATTCAACATCAATAACTAAGCCAACAAATGAGAAAAAAGAAATTAGAGCATTAAATTTAGAAAAGCAAATAGCATTAAAAAGGAGTGGAGAATATATATTAAATCATATTTATCAACATCGAAAAAGTTTAAACCAAATAAAAAAAGAAGGAAAAGATTTTAAATCAACAATTGAATCTCAATTTAATAAAATAGAATCATATGAAGAAATAAAAGAAGAAGATTTAAATAATATTAATCATATAATGACAAAAGAAGAAGAAAATCAAATAAGAAAATCATTAAGAAATCATTTTGTTTTTAAAGATATAACAGAAGATGTTTTAAATTTAATTATTAATGAATTAATATATTGTGCTTTTGTTAAAGATACTATAATATATAAAGAAGGTGATGATGGAAATTTTTTTTATATTATTTCCAATGGAAGTGTTGAAGCAACTGAAAAAGGCAAATTTAAAAAAAAATATATTCAATGGGAATGCTTTGGAGAATTAAGTTTAATTACTCAAAATAAAAGAGAAGAAACTATAAAATGTTTAGAAAATGTTTCTGTTTTTACTATTGATGGTATTTCTTTTAGAGATATTCAAAAAAGAATTAATGAAAAAATATTAAAAGAAAGATTTAATTTCTTAAATACTATTTCTATTTTTGAATCACTTGATAATATTAGTAAATATAATGTTGCTCAGAAAATAAAATTAAAAGAATTTAAAATTAATGATAAAATTATTAATAGAGGAGATATTGGAGATAATTTATATATTATTAAAGAAGGTTTAGTTTCTTGTAGAATTGGAATTAAAGAAGTTAGAAAATTAGGTAATAATGATTATTTTGGACAAAATTCTATTTTAATTGATGTTAAAAGAGGAATGGATATTATTTCTATTCAAAAAACTTTATGCTATGAATTATCAAGAAATGATTTAAAAGATGCTTTAGGAAAAGATTATATTGATGTTATTTTATTTTGTTTTTTTCGAAATTGTGTTGAAAAAAGTGATTATTTAAAAATAATATTTAATGAAAGTATTCTTCAAGATATTTTCAAATCTTTCAAAATAAAAATATATAATAAAGATGAGAAAATATATCAACCATCAAATCAAGATAAATTAAAAGCTAATAATAAGAGAATGATAGCAGTAGTTGAAGGTTCAATATATAGGGAAAGTAATAATGAGTTAATAGCAGAAAAAGGAAAAATTATTGGAGAAGAAATATTTAAAGATTATAATAATGTTATACCAGAAGATTTTATTGCTCATCCTGATTGCATTTCTTTAGAAGCTTCAATATTAAGTTTATCTAAAGTTATGAAAATAGATTTAAATCAAGAAAAACCATTAAATTTATTAAATAGAATTGGTAAATTAAAGAAATTATCCTTGTTTAGAAATTTGTCTGAGAAAACTTTAGAATTAATAGCATCAAAATTAAAAAAAATGAAATATGATGAAAATTCAATAATTGTAAATGAAGAAACAATAGGAGATACATTTTATTTAATTTCAAAAGGAAGAGTAAGAATAACAAAAAATGGAATTTATATAAGAGATTTAGAAAGCGGAAATTGCTTTGGAGAAAATGTTTTATTAATGTCTGGAGTTAAAAGAACAGCAACTGTAACTTCAATTGATAAAGTTGTATGTTATGCATTATCAAAAACTGATTTTGATATAATATTAACTGACAAAAATATGAAAAATTACTTATTGAAAAAATTTGCTTTACAAGATACTTCAATTACTTTAAAAGATTTACAATATATTAAATTTTTAGGAAAAGGAAAATTTGGTTCTGTTTCTTTAGTTCATAATAAAAAAAATATTTATGCAATAAAAGCAATATCAAGAAAAAGTGTAGAAAAGCAAAAAATATTAGCAAAATATTTTGTAAATGAAAGAAGAGTAATGTTAACTTTAGATCATCCATTTATAGTAAAAATGGTAAAAAGTATGAAAAATGATTTATTTTGTTTTTTATTAATAGAATATGTTCAAGGGAAAAGCTTAGATGAATATCTATCTCAAAGAATTCAGAAAAAAAATATATTTGAGACTCAATTTTACATAAGTTCAATGTTATTAATGTTAGAATATTTACAAAAGAAATTTATAGCACATAGAGATATTAAGCCAGCAAATATAATGATAGACACAAATGGATATTTAAAAATGATAGATTTTGGAACAGCAAAAGTATTAACAGATTATACTTCAACTGTTATTGGAACACCACATTATATTGCTCCTGAAATTTTACAAGGAAAAGGCTATTCTTTAAGTTGTGATTTTTGGTCTGTTGGAATTTGTATGTTTGAAATTTTTTATGGATCTTATCCTTTCGGAAATTTCGCAAATGAAGTTATTGAAATTTATAAAGAAATTTTATATAAGGAAATTACCTTTCCTAGTGATAATGAAAAAGTTAAATTTGTTAATTCTTTTATTAAAGATTTATTAACTAAAAAAGTCAATTTAAGAATTTGTAATGTTAGTACTTTAAAAACTAAAGAATTTTTTAAAGATTTTGATTTTGAAAAATTAAAAGATTTTAAAATTGAGCCGCCGTTTTTACCTAATAATAATAATGATTTGAGTAGTTATTTAAATCAAGATAATCCTTATGAAAATTATGTTGCTCAAGATAATTATGTTGCAAATGGAAAAAAAGATAAAGATGATTATATTCCTCCTGGTTATGATAGAAATTGGGCTGATGAATTTTAAATTCTTTTTTTTTTCTCCTATTTTTAATTAAAATTTTTTTTCTTCTTTTTTGTTGAAGTTTGTTTTTGATGTTTGTTTGTGAAAATGATTTAATTAATATTTTTCTGATTTTTTATTTGTTTTGTTATAATATTTGTTTTTTATAATGATGATTTTTACAAATTGAGTTTATTTTAAATAATATAATAAAAAATAATATTATATGTATTTTTATTACTTTACTATAATATAAATAAAATAGAATATTCAATTTTATTATTTGATAAATATTTTATATGAATCAATATCTTCTAATTAAAATATAAAATAAAAATCCTAAAATTCAAAAAAAAATAAATGAAAAAATAAGAAAAAAAAACTCAATATTTTTATATATTTGAATATTTACATTTAAATAAATTTTGATTAGATTTAAAAATCATATCATTAATTATTTCAGTTTCAACATTTAACATTAACCAAGTTCCATTAGTGGAAGGTTTAATAATATTAATTTCATTAACATAACCATCTTGAATAACCCAATGAGAATTATTTTTAAAAAAAACTGTACAATGTATTTTACTTAATAAATTATCTTGAATAATAATATAATTATTACTATCTCTTCCAATAAAAATTTTATTTTGAACTAAAGGATTAATTAAAACTTGTTCTGAACGTAAAGTTCCACTAAAAATTTTTAATCTTAATATTTTTAAAATATCTTTTTCTTCATTATTATTATTTCTTTCATCATAGGTAAAAACAATATAAGAATTTCCAATATTAATTAAAAAATTATCTGTTATTATTGTATCATTAATTAATTTTTTAAAAGTTCCAAATCCACATCCTAAATCTAAAATATAATATTTTAAATTATAAGGATTAAATTTTATTTGAAAATGTTTTCCAATAAATTTTTCTTCAAAATATTTTTCAACCTGTTTTAAAATAAAATCAACTTCATTTTTTTTTTCATTAGGATAATAACCGAAATA
>JAEEGK010017603.1_pt1 | contig 15558 bp, 10 predicted proteins | sample 8958771 | NCBI WGS metagenome assembly JAEEGK01 (sample SAMN16246547, study PRJNA631951) | gut metagenome | biome: gut microbiome; feature: rumen; material: SC-attached | host: Bos | place: Iran: Karaj | collected 2018-10
GGAGTCAAAGTCCTGTGCCTTACCGCTTGGCGATAGCCCAGTATAAGGTGGGTAATGGGACTCGAACCCACGGCCTCCAGAGCCACAATCTGGCGCGCTAGCCAACTGCGCCATACCCACCATGTTTGACTCGTCCGCTTATTGACGAAACGTGCTCGAAGGGATTCGAACCCCCGACCCACGGCTTAGAAGGCCGTTGCTCTATCCAGCTGAGCTACGAACACATGTCTCTTTTCAGTGACGTTTGATATTATATACCAACACTCTTTGAAATGTCAACGAATATTTTTTAGTTCGCATCTATTTCATTAATGTAATTGGATGCCTTGGTACTTAACTCGGTTCCGGGTGCTAATTCAATAACTTTATTAAAGTATGTTTTTGCATTCTCGTTGTCTTTGTTAGCCATGTATGTACAAGCGAGATAATAAAGTGCATTAACGTTTTCTTTGTCATACTCTACTGCCTTCTTGAAGTTCTCAAGTGCTGTTACATAGTCTTCCTGTCTGAAAGCATTGTATCCGTTTTCATAATAGGAATTGGCAACACTCTCTCCGATAGCTCCCTTAAGCATATTGTAAACTGAAGTAAATTCTTCTTCTTTTAACTTCTCGGAACTGTTGTCATCAATCTTATCAAGATACTGAGCTATCTGATTCTTGTCCATTGAATCGCCCTTGGAGTATTCACTGACCGCTAAAAGCAGATACTTATATCCTTCAAAAGCACCATTGGTGCCTTCATAAGCATTAAGCTGATCCTGAATGGCTTCATACTGATTAGTAATACTATCGATTCTGTTATTCAAAGTATCGATGGTTGTATTCTTGAGATTGATCTCATCATATGCATCAGCAAGTTCCTTGTTCTCATCGGCTCTTTGAATATTAACTCTGATGGGTCCTAAAACAAACCATCCAACAAGTAAACCGATAACAAGACCTACAGCTACATTGATAAACATAGTAAGGAATGTATTCTCTTTTCTTGCCTTGGGCTGAATGATTATATCATTGCCACTCTGGAAAGTGATTGCGTTCTCGTCTTTTTTCTTGCTCTTTTTAGAATCCGTATTAAGATTCTCATCAGCCATTCTGATATATAAAGCCGCAGTAATATTACCCTTATCAAGACGTCTAACCAAGATAAGTTCTTTCTTAGCGGATTGATAATCCTCTTCTTGCATTAAAATGAGAGCTAAAAGAAGATGCGCATTGATAAGCTTGGGGTTATTGCTTACAACTTTCTTAAGTGTAATCTTAGCCATATCAAGGCTGCCCTGCTTACAAAGATTAAGCGCAGAATTATACTTTTTGATAGTTGAATTAAGAGAATCCAAAAGTGTGGGGTTACTCTGTAATGTCTGTATATAATCAATTGCCATGTTTCTCTCACTCTGGTAATGCTGTGAGATAACCCATTCTGCCATGGCGTTGATTGTCTCGCCCATCTCAAAGTAAACAAGACCCAGAAGATTTCTCGCCTGAGTATTTCTTTTATAGCACATAAGACTCTGTCTTAAGTCTTCTACTGCACCTGTCAGATCTCTTATCTGTGCTTTTTCAAGTCCACGGTTATAAAACTTGTTGGACATGTAAATAATCTTTTTATATTTTTTTACGGGCACACCGCATGACGTACAGTATGACTTTTCAGACAATGCTGTACCGCAGTTGTAACAAAATATCATTAGTATTTAGCCTCTTATTCTTCTGCTTCTGATACTGTCTTAACTATAAAATCAACCATATCTACAAGATCCTGGTTATTAACTACATCTTCTACATCGCTGATATCCGGCGAAGGGTGGAATTTTTTAAGTTCATTTTCAAAATCTATCATATTACTTTCCTCCCATTAACTTCTTCTTATCAAAATACTCTATCGCTTCTCCTACGAGATATAATGATCCGGCGATTAATACCTTCTCATTGTAGGATTCGCTTATCTTTACAGCTGACTCTATATCGTCCGCTATTAATATCGTAGTGTTACCCTCTACTTTTTTTGCTATCTCGCTAAGCGTTTCAACCTTGCATGCACGAGGTGAATTAAACTTGGTAAAAATAATCGCATCAAACAAATCTGAAGCGATTAATTTTTCAATCATCAATGAAAAGTCTTTATCTTCGCATGCTCCAAAGATAAGTACACATCTTTCGTTAAGACACTTAAGCGATTCAAGAAGCCTGTCTATTGCATTCTCATTATGCGCTCCATCGGTGAAAACATTAGGATATATCTCATCCATCCTGCCACGAAAATGCCCATGGGACAATGCATCTATCGCAAGCGTTTCATTAAAAGCATCTTTTAGAAATACTTTACTTGCTACGATAGACAACGAAGCGTTAAGCCTCTGATACGTTGCTACGGTATCGAGAGATATTCTTAAATCCGATGCGAAAACACTCTCATCATAGTCAAAATTAAGCAAAAAATCAACGCTGTCTTTTTTTACCGATACTTCACTGATGTTTTGCTCGCAAAGCTGATACGCTTTCGCGTGCTTTTCTTTTGCCCTGTCTAAAAAGATATTGTTAACTGATTTATTATCTAAAAAGACTAGGGGAACGTTTTCTTTTATAATGCCAGCTTTTTGAGTAGCTATTGATTCTATCGTATCGCCAAGCTGTGCCATATGGTCCATGCCGATTGAACATATAACCGATAGCGAAGGCTTGTCGAAAATATTGGTCGCGTCCAACTCTCCACCGAGTCCTGTCTCTAATACCAAGACATCCGGTTGTCTCTTTCCCGCCCAAACCATGAACATAAGAAAAAGGTATTCAAAGAAACTAGGATGCATCGTTTCTTTTTCATCATGAGAATATAAATCGCATCTATGCTTTACTTCTAAAAATGCTTCTTCAAATTCTTCATCACTTATCTTAATTCCGTCTATCTCAAATCGCTCTTTGATAGACACAAGATGAGGAGAAGTGAATAGTCCCACTGATAAGCCATGCGCTCTTAATATCTTGGATATATAAAAGCAGGTACTGCCCTTGCCATTGGTTCCTGCCACGTGAATAACAGGTATACTCTCGCCTGGAGCGCCCAAGGCTTCGTAGAACTTTTTTGTATCAGATAAAAGTGTTTTTTTCTTAAACTTTGGAATGTCTAAAAGATACTCTTCCAAAGAACTGATATCTTTCATTAATTAACCACTATAACGCTGCCTTCAATAACACCGTTATTGCCCTTATATATCATATACTGAGTACTGTTTTGTATGGGCAATCTTGATGCATCAACCGAGATAATAACACCTCTGTTAACATGCCCCTCCACACGTATCTCAGCATTTCTGGCTTCTTCAACAACCTTGGAGATAACATCTTCCTCTCTCTGGTTATCCTGAAGTTCCTGCATGAGTTCATCCTTTTTTACCTTAAGGAGATTGAGCTCAACCAACTCTCCGGGTTGTGAAGAATTAGGATTCTTTTTCTTTTGAGCCAAAATATGATTAAGCTTCTCAAGAACTTCTTTTAACTGATCTCTAAGATATGCATCCTTCTTTAAAACATCTTGGTTCTTAAGATAATCCTTGGTTTCAAGACCTACATGAACTACCGTCTTAACCTCGGAAGTATTACCTGCATTGACACAACTGATTCCTTTTCTTGCGTGAGTATATCCTCCGATTACAGTTCCTCTTTTTCCTGTAAGAGTAACTGTCGAATCCGAATATACTTCAGAATTAAGAATCGAGTTGGCTTTTACCTCTCCCTGTGCTCTGACTTCGGAGTGCTCGATAAAGTCAGCATACACATTACCATTAGCTATAATCTTGGCTTTGTTGGAGCCCTGAATACCACGCTTTAATATGATGTCTCCACCGGCTCTTATCTCAGCAGCTTCGACTACACCGGATACGCTTACTGAATGAGTGCATCGTATAACTACTCCACTCTCAATATTGCCGTTAATCTCAACGTCGCCGTTAAACTCAATCTTTTGATTAAGCTGGTTAACATCTCCGTTAATTGACAGTACTTTATTGACCTGCATTTCATAGGTATCTTTAAAATCAAGCCTGCCATCAAATTCCGAAAAATACTGATTTGTTTCCTTTTCGAATTTGATACCCTTACCTTTCATCTGAGGAAGTTCACCAACACTTAGCGGCTGAAGTTCCGTACCGTCAACAAGGTACCCTTTTTCACCCTGAACAGCAGGATGGTAAGTACATAAAAGCTGACCTTCTTTAACACCGATAAAATAATTAACAGAATTATAATCTACTGTTCCGTCTTCTCGTATTCTCGGTGTTTTGGTATTGATCAGATTGGTATCAATAGCGAATTCGTAGTAACCGTTTTTTCCTTCGACAGCTTCTTTATATAAAGCGACTTTGATGCTTCTCTCGTACACACCCTTTTTAACCATCGCAATAATGTTGGACATTATGTATCCGGTTCTTATACCATTCTTTTTGAGTAATAAAAGAATTTCTTCTTTTGAGTATGTTTGACCTTCCTGGGGTTTTGCAAGATAAAGCCAACCTTCGTGCTTGTCTTCAGTGACACGCACGAAAGTTTCTTTTTTATTCTTCTTAACTTCTTCCGCTTCGATAGGATTGTTTGCTGAAGTCTCACCAAGAAGTCTTTGTAACTCAGCTATCGAATCCCCAAGTTCTTTTAATTCGTCACCCATTACACACAATCGCTTTTTTACTGTAAAGCTGACAGTCTCTCTTCAACCTGCTGCATCATCTGAGTATACTTAGCAAGTTTTTCCTTCTCTTCGTTGATCTTGCTTTCGGGAGCCTTGGATATGAACTTCTCATTTGAAAGCATACCATTAACTCTCTTAAGCTCTCCTTCAAGTCTTTCCTTCTCTTTAAGAAGTCTCTCTTTTTCCTTTTCAATATCAACTAATTCTGCAAAAGGAATATAGATATTAGCATTAGCGATTACTACTGATACAGCATCATCTGCAATGCCTGACTTGTCGTTTTGAACAATAACTTCTGAAGCATATGCCAAAGGTGCGAAGAATACCTTGCCAGCTTCGAAGATATTTCTCATGTTCTCATTTTCTGATACTACGTAAACCTGAGCTTTTCTTGAAGGAGGAACATTCATGCCGGTACGAACATTTCTGATACCTCTGACTGCTTCCTTAAGAATCTCTATGTCGTTCTCTTCTTTTGCAAATACTCTGTCTTCCTTAAATACAGGCCATGAAGAAATCATAATTGATTCTTCTTCGCTCTGAAGGTTGCAGAAGATTTCTTCTGTAACAAAAGGCATATAAGGATGTAAAAGTTTAAGCGCATCAAGAAGAACTGTCTTTAAAGTCCATAAAGCAGCATTGCGGCTTGCTTCATTGTCCTTAGCCCAAAGTCTGGGCTTAACCATCTCGATATACCAGTCGCAGAATTCATCCCAGATAAAATCATAAACCTTCTGAACTGCGATACCAAGTTCATAGTTCTCCATATTATCAGTAACTTCTTTAACAACACCATTGAGCTTGGAAAGAATCCACTTGTCAACAGGTTCAAGTGCTGATGCATCGGGTGTCTTAACTTCTTCATCACCCATGTTCATCATGATGAAACGTGATGCGTTCCAGATTTTGTTAGCGAAGTTTCTGTTAGCTTCTACTCTCTCATAGTAGAAACGCATATCATTACCGGGTGCGTTACCTGTAATGAGTGTAAGTCTAAGTGCATCCGCACCGTACTGATCGATAATCTCAAGAGGATCGATACCGTTGCCCAAAGACTTACTCATCTTTCTACCCTGTGAGTCTCTAACAAGTCCATGGAATAATACGGTCTTAAAAGGCTTCTCTCCCATCTGCTCGTAACCTGAGAATATCATTCTGATTACCCAGAAGAAGATGATATCGTATCCTGTTACAAGTACATCTGTAGGATAGAAGTACTCTAGATCCTTAGTCTTTTCAGGCCATCCAAGTGTTGAGAAAGGCCAGAGAGCTGATGAGAACCATGTATCAAGTGTATCTGAATCCTGTGTTAAATGAGTACATCCACACTTAGGACACTTCTCAGGTGCTTCCTTGGCAACTACTATCTCGCCACACTCGTCGCAATAATATGCGGGGATTCTGTGGCCCCACCATAACTGTCTGGAGATACACCAATCCTTGATGTTATCCGTCCAGTTAAAATATGTCTTTTCCATACGCTCAGGGACAAGCTTAATCTCGCCTTCTTTAACAGCCTTAACTGCGGGCTTGATAAGCTCATCCATCTTAACGAACCACTGCTGCTTAACAAGGGGTTCTACTGTTGTATGGCATCTGTCATGTGTACCAACGTTATGTGAGTAATCTTCAATCTTTACAAGGAGTCCTAATGCATCAAGGTCCTTAACGATTGCTTCTCTTGCAACGTATCTGTCCATGCCGGCATACTTGCCACCATTTTCATTGATAGTTGCATCGTCATTCATTATATTGATAACTTCGAGGTTATGACGCTGTCCAACCATGAAGTCGTTAGGGTCATGTGCGGGTGTAATCTTAACAACACCTGTACCGAATTCCATATCAACGTATGAATCCTCAACGATGGGAATAGGCTTATCAACAAGAGGAAGCCATACGCTCTTACCTCTTAAATGATGGTATCTCTCATCATCAGGATTGATAGCTACTGCTGTATCACCAAGCATAGTCTCGGGACGTGTGGTAGCAAACTCAAGGAACTCAGTTGTTGAAGGCTTACCATTCTCGTCTACCAAGGGATACTTGATATGCCAAAAATGACCTGCCTGCTCCTCATATTCTACCTCTGCATCAGAGATGGATGTATTACATACAGGACACCAGTTGATAATTCTGGCACCCTTATAAATCCAGCCTTTTTCATGCATCTTACAGAATACTTCTGTTACGGCCTTGTTACAGCCTTCATCCATTGTGAATCTTTCTCTATCCCAGTCACAAGATGAACCGAGTTTCTTAAGCTGAGAGATGATTCTTCCGCCGTACTCTTTTTTCCACTCCCAAGCTCTCTCTAGGAATTTTTCTCTTCCAAGATCGTGCTTATCGATGCCCTGTTCTTTTAATGTATTGATAATTCTAACTTCTGTAGCAATGGATGCGTGGTCTGTACCGGGCTGCCAGAGTGCATTGTAGCCCTGCATTCTCTTGAAACGGATAAGGATATCCTGCATTGTATTGTCAAGAGCATGACCCATGTGAAGCTGTCCTGTAATATTGGGCGGTGGAATGACGATTGTAAAAGGTTTCTTAGTCTCGTCCACCTCAGCATGAAAATACTTCTTTTCAAGCCATTTTTGATAAAGTCTGTCTTCTATGCCCTTAGGGTCATATGTCTTTGCAAGTTCCCTGCTCATGTCAGTAGCTCCTTAACTATGTTATTTAGTGGCTTTTGCCCTAATAATATTATTTTTGAACATAATGCGACATATTCGCATAATCTATATAATTATAGTTTTTTACGTAAACTAAGTCAAGACAACAAAAGAGGTGCCGAATTATTCAATCCGGCACCTCTGATATTTTACATTATTAAATCTTACTGTGTAATGTTCTTCTCGTAGTTGTACTGTTCGATACTCTTTACGATAAACTTATCGAAAATCTGATCAGTTGTGGTATATCCATAGTAATATAAGCTCTCATTACCATCCCACTCAGAATCATAAGACATTTGGTAATCCATTACATTAATAAACACACCTTCTTCAGGTAAATCCATAATGTTTGTATATTTGAATACTACATATCTGTCTACTTCGTAGGAATTCTTTTTACCTACTGCGCTGTAAGTAACCTTATATACCATATAAAGGATATTGCCCTGGTTATTGGTGCCATCCTTAGGAGTAAGGAAATAGTTACCAACATACGCCACATTGGTAGGTTCAATTGATGTTTTATACCACGAATCACTATATTTTAACTTAGCTGTAACAGCATCCTTAGCCTGTGCATTAATCTTGTCAATCAACTCTGTAGATAATTCGGAAGCGCTCTGAACATACGCTGAAAGTCCTTCTACTGTATACTCTTTGGTAAGTGTTGAAGGAAGTGTTCCGTATCTGTCCGCAAAAGCATCCTCACTCATATTCAACGAAGCGGTAACTGTTACTGTGTCTCCATTAGAAAGACCATTCTGAGGAGCTGTACTGAATGAAATATTATATGCCATGTCATCCATATAATTGTTGGAAACGCTTACGTATCCGTTAGGAGCTGTACCTGTAAAACTTACATCGATATAATCAAAAGGATCGAATGAACCGATCACTTCGAATCCGTTAGCTTCATCCTCAAAGTCCTTATACTTGAACTTAACTCTCATGTATTTGGTAAGATCTTCATCAACATCCCATACGATCTTAACTTCATCGCCTGTAGAAAGATCTGTACCGGGATCAGCTGATACCTTGATGGCATCTCTTAAATACACACGTGCCAAACCTGTACCTGATACACCATATTCATTAGAAAGCTCATCCTGATATTTCTTTCTGATTCTATACTTACCTTTTGAATCTGCTTCAAACTGATCCCAATCAAATACAACTTCGGCAGTTCCTCGGCCTTCATAGCCTGTGTATTCTACAGTTACATATTTGTTAAGATTAGCCTTGGGCTTAGCCGTAGCAACAAGAAGAACTACTGCAATTATAATAACTATCAAAAGAATGATACCTACTACTACAACTCCGCCTACTGCACCGCCAACGATTGCAGCTGTCTTCTTGGTGTCTTTTCCTTCAGCAGGCTTTGTTTCTTCTGTCTTAGTCTCTTCGGTCTTAGCTTCGGTTTCGACTGCTTTTTCTTCAGCCTTAACTTCTTCTTTTACCTCTTCTTTTGAAACTTCCGTTTCATTAACCTTTGTTTCGTTTTCCATGATCCGTACCCTTTCTATAAGTGTTAATCTTATGTCACTTTCACTTATCTAAAGCACTAAAATAATATCATAATTATGCATAGTTGTGAAGTCCTGTGAATCACTTAATAAGCGACCTGAAAAATGCTGTCTCATCGTCATTGGCACCTTGTCCGATTACAGAGCGTACATCTACGTGGAATACATGTCCTGTCTTCTCGTCTCCGTATATCTTACACTCATTCTTAACGCCCTTCATATCAAGAAAATCCTTCATAGGCTTGGCAAAAGGAAGCAAAAAATCTCCCGGTGCGCTTAGAATATATGAAGGCGGAAAAGATGCGGTAACATATTCCATCACATTAAGCTTTTCTCCGAAAGCTCTGGCATTATCTCCGAAGTAATCATTGTATATTCCGTCTTTTTGATCAAGTTCTTCATCCAAAAAGATATATTTTCCGCAGTTGAGTCCGAGGCCTCTTATCTTAACATCAGGCAATGCAAGATCAAATAATTCTCTGTATTTATCATTGGAATATATAATACCGTACTGGCTCGCAATCTGCGCACCCGCAGAATCGCCGATTATAAACACGTTATTTAAATCAAGCGGATATGTTTCTTTTATCTCGTTTGAAGTTATCTTTTCGAGCACAAGATTTAGATCTGTAAGCGGCGTAGGAAATCTGTATTCTGGAGCAAGTCTGTAATTAAAGTTAATAACGGCAAATCCTCTCTCAGCCAGAGAAGCACAATAATACTTATACAGTTTTGCACTGCCGTATACATAGGCTCCTCCGTGAACACTGACGATAACAGGAAGTTTTTCTTTTCCTTTTGAATCCTTGGGATAGCATATATCAAGGTTCTGCTTATCTGTATCGCCGTATTCGATGCCTTCAACGTATTCTATCGATTCGGGAATGGTTAATCCCTCATCTCTTTTTGCGTCAGCTATTGTACAATTCTCAATAAATAATCTGCCTTCTTCTGATATTTTCATAACCCTGACCATCTTTCTTTTTGCTATTCTTTATCCCCACATTTTTTCTTTTCACGAAATACTATTTTATTATCTCGTCAATTGTAGTAATTGTACTAAAAGTACCCTTGTTGTTTTGAATGATGTCTCTTAACTTTTGCAATTCAAAATAGTTAACGTAGCAAATAAGCGTCTTATTCTCTCCAGCTATTGCGCCCTTGGACTCTATAATGGTACAAGTCTTGTTAAGATCTGTTTTTATTGCATCAATCAGACTCTCATGATCCTTGGTAATAATAGTAACCTGTTTAATGGCTTCGAAGTGATCAGTATATCTGTCTATTACGAGAGTCGCAACGATATATACCAAAAGACTAAGCAATGCCGAGTTTCTGTCTATAAATATAAAAACGGTTAGATACACAATCGAGTTAAACGCGATAAGTATCGGCATCATACTGTAGTTACGTCCGGTTTTATCTGATACCTTTTTAAGAATTATATTCGCAAGTATCTCTGACCCATCTATACATCCGCCGCTTCTAAGAATAATGGATAATCCAAATCCCAATACCGCACCGCCGAATGCTACAGCAAGAAAGTGCTCAGTATTTAGTTCAAAAGGAATCCTTTCAAATACTGCCAACCCCAATGTATATACAAGTGAACCTACCATTGCTTTTAGAGTAAATCTTATCCCTAAAAAGAATGCACCTGCTATAACAAAAGGCGCGAAAACAAGAACAACACACAATGGAAGGTTGGCACCTGTCAACTTGCTAATGATAATGGATATACCTGCGGTACCGTAGTCAACCGCATCATTGGGAAGCAATATGCAAGCAACCGAAAAACTTGCAAGCAACGCTCCTACAACTATGGAAATATATGATATTACACCTGATATGGATTTTTTCAAGAGAGTTCTCCTTCTCTGTAAGCATCTAATAATTCGTCGAGATCCCTGACTTCTTCCATAAGTCTCTTACCGTTGTCGGTATCACGTACGTACATTCTGGTATCAAATTCTTCAACTGTAAAAGTATCCGATACAATATCAGTCTCAAGAGCAATTGCTTTTGCCTTGGATTCAAATTTCTCATGCTGAACAAGCCACATGCCATGAGAGTCAATAGCAAGCGTATATCCTGCCATACCTGTCTTTTCATGATATGCCTTGGAAAAACCACCATCAATCATGAGTACTTTTCCTCCGGCCTTAACAGGAGTCTGACCGTTCTTTATCTCGATGGGTACATGTCCATTAATAATCTTGGAGTACTTGCCTGTAGCACCGAATTCCTTGAGAATTGCATCAGCTACTTCCTGATCCTCTTCGATGTATTTATAATATGCATCCTTAACTTCCTTATGAGTCTCCTTATCCTCTATAAAGAGTCTCTCAAAAGTAGTCATCTTGCTTCTGCCATATAATGGTGATAAAGGACCGCACCATAAGTACCAGAGTATATCTCCACCCTTTTCTCTATCCTTGGAGCCAATCGGTGCAAAGAATCCTTTTCTTGCATAGCTATCCAATAATTCGTACATACTCTTTCCGTATGTATCTACTCCGCAAATATTGGAATGTGAAAAAGTCTTATCATCATTAAGAAGAACACATCCATGATATATGAGGTTACCGTTATATACTCGATACATTGCTCCTTTTTTATAAAGGAACTTTATATGCTTTCGTAACTTCTCTGAATTCATAAATGCCTTAACAAGCTGCTTGATAATTAAGTCTTCTTCGTGAGTTAACTTGTAAGGATCATTTTTATCAATGGTCGGAAAATCAAAGTGACATAGATTATATTCTTTATCACCTAATTGGATAGTCTTCTTGTCATAGTCAATCTTATCCAAAAGAAGCTGATCGTTCATAGAAAAATCAGGATTTCTTTTTATGAGTTCTCCTTCGAGTTTAAACTGTATTGCACTTATGGCAGCATACATCTTACTCTCGATTTCGGATGCATTGAGAAATTCACCACTGCTGGTTTCTTTTAACTTGAACCTGGTACAATCTGCATCCTTATATGTTTCCATTGCAAAAGTTGCAAGAGGAAGAAGATTGATACCATATCCGTCTTCAAGAATGGAGAGGTTACCGTATCTTGCAGACATTCTTATAACATTGGCAATACATGCAGGATGTCCTGCTGCCGCACCCATCCATACAACATCATGATTGCCCCATACAAGGTCAACCGAATGATAGTTTAAAAGAGTATCCATAATCTTATGAGGACCTGGACCTCTATCATATATATCACCAACAATATGAAGATGATCGACTACCATTCTCTGAATAAGATTAGCAATAGCAATAATGATATTGTCCGCTTCATCCACTCTGACAATGGTATCGATAATACTCTTATAATATTTTTCCTTATCGTATATCTCCTGCTTCTCGGTAATCAATTCCTCGATAACATATCTGTATTCATCGGGAATGGCTTTTCTTACCTTGGAACGAGTGTACTTGCTTGTTACGCATTTTAAAAGGTTAACAAGATCCATAATGGTCTCTTTGTACCATTCGTTTGTATTGATTCCTTCTGCCTTGATTAACTCAAGTTTTTCCTTGGGATAATAAATCAAAGTTGCCAGTCTCTTTTTATACTCTGCATCTTTTTTATCCTTGATAACTACTTCTATCTTACGCTTCACGGTACCTGAACCGTTCTTTAATACATGCTCGAACTGCTCGTACTCGCCGTGAACATCTGTAAGGAAATGTTCCGTACCCTTGGGAAGAGAAAGAATGGCTTCCAGGTTGATTATCTCGGTAGCCGCATCCTCTATGGTAGGATATTGTTTTGCTAAAATTCTTAAGTATCTCTTATCTGTCATATTACTCTGTATATTTCTCCCACTTTAATCCTTTGGCCATTGTGTGCGCCTTGGTCTCTTCCATAGGCATGGGCTTGCCAAAATAGTAACCCTGTGCTCTCTCGCATCCGATTTCTTTGAGGAATTCAAAATGTTCCTCCGTCTCTACACCTTCGCAAAGAGGCTCAAGTTCTATACCTTTTGCCAATTCGATAATATATTTCATTACCTTACCGGTCTTGGGATTATGGTCATAGTTTCTCAAGAAAACAAGGTCAAGTTTTAATACATCAAATGTGTATTCTGCAAGTGTGTTGAGCGAAGAATATCCGCTTCCGAAATCATCAAGCCATATCTTATATCCAAGTTCTCTCATCTTATCGCATTCCGATCTGATATGACCGATATTATCGTTAAGAGCACTCTCCGTAATCTCTATATCAATCATATTACGGGGAACTCCTATTTCAGCTCTTGTATTCTCTAAGTAACTGAATATATCGCAGAGTTCAAAATCAAGTCTTGATATATTAACCGATGCAGGAACAATAGGATCTCCGCTGTCTATTACTTTTTTATAATCAAGGCAAACTCTCTTGATAACATATTTATCAAGTCTGTGAATAATATGGAATTGCTCGAGGGTCTCAATAAAATCTCCCGGAGGCATAAATCCCATTGTCGGATCAATCCATCTTACCAATGCTTCATAACCACATATCTCTCCGGTCTTGACTCTGATTACGGGCTGATAATAAACCTTGATATATTCGTTCTCTATAGCCTCATCAATATGATCAACAACGTACTGTTGTTTTCTTAATTTATCACGAAGCATCTCATCGTATACACAGTAAGATACATCATGTCTTCCCTTGATGCTGTTGCATGCAAGTCTTGCATGATCGCACGCTAAGCCAATCTCGCCCATTCTGTCATGTACATAATGAATTCCGGCTTTGATTCTTACTCTTTTAACCGAGTCTTTTGAAAGAAGAATCTTTTTATATACATTCTCAACATGTGTAATCGTATCTTCTTCTTTTTCGGCAACACAGCATACTACAAAATGATCGTCCGAAAAACGCGATACAACGCTCTCGGGATTATTGAATTCAAGTTTTAATGTCTTCGCAACATCACAGAGCAATTCATCTCCGAGATTGAAACCGTTTCTCTCATTGAATAATTTGAAATTGGGAATATCAAAATGAATAATCGATATGCATTTTCTTCTTGTCTCAGGTGAATACATCATAGCCTGCACCTGCTGATAGAAGAATGACATATTGAAAAGACCCGTCAATTCATCAGTCTCTCTGTTCATTGAGAGAATCTCTGCTTCAGCATATGAATTTCTTGAGTTATTAAGGAATTCATCCTGATCTACGTCAACTATGTATACGTAAAAATAACTCTTGCCGTTGCCGCCGTGAAGCAAATGTCCGAAGTCCTCAACGTAACGAATATTACCCTGCTTGGTCAGAATTCTGTAACGAACGTAATCATGTCTTTTTTCACCGAATACGGTCTGAGCCTGAATCTGGTTTTGAATACGATTGTAATCTTCGGGATGAACCATACCTTTGAATGAATTGTTGGTATATTCCCTGAATTCTTCAATCGAATCGCAACCGTACATATTAATTACGTTTTCCTGAACATAAATCAGTTCTTCGTTTTCGTCGTTATGATATATGAAAAAGCCACCGGGAAGATCTGCAGGAACATATTCCTCAGAATACCTCTTTAACTGTGCTTTAAGATATTCGTATCTTAATCTTTTTTCTTCATCTGCAAAATGTTTTTCTCTGTCCTGAAGATTGGTCTCATCGTATACTAACATTTCGCCCTTAAACTGCTCGCTTGTAAGGTCAAAAATATGTCCGTTAACTACATTGTAGCAATGATAATTACCATCCTTTAAATCAACTCCGTATACTTCACCGCCGAAGATATCCTGAGCCAAAAATGCAGTAATGGAACACTGACCGTATGTCATGTGTTCGTTTTTCCAATTCGAACGCATACGTGGACAACATGTATATTCACACCAAATATGACTTAATGCTTCATATAAGTCTGTTGGAGTATTGATGTCCCTATAAAATGAATTTTGCGGTAATACTTTTGCTTCTTCACATCCGAAATAATTATATTTCATAATATATCCCCTTTACCTGCGCGTTAAGTTAACCGACATTTCTATTATACCACCACAGTTTTTAATAAGAAAAGTAAAAAGAGACAGGAGAAATTCCCGTCTCTTTATCGTTATTTGTAATTATAATACAATCTTGCAAAAGTTCTTCTTGCCCTTCTTTACGATGAAGTCGCCTGCTGCGATTTCTTCTTTGGTGTAAGCTTTCTTAACATCGGTAATCTTCTCATCATTTACCGTACAGCCGCCCTGCTCGATTGTTCTTCTTCCTTCTGAACGTGTAGGAACAAGCTTGGCTGCAACAAGGATGGAGATTAAATCTGCCTGGCCATCTCTGAAGCAATCATCTGTAAGTGTACATGTAGGCATATTCTCTAAGCTACCGCCACCTGCAAAGAGTGCCTTGGATGCTTCTTTTGCCTTGTTAGCTTCTTCTTCGCCATGAACCATCTTAGTAAGTTCATATGCAAGAATCTCTTTTGCTTCATTAAGCTGTGCGCCTTCCCATGAATCCATCTTGTCGATTTCTTCGAGAGGAAGGAATGTAAGCATTCTAATACATTTTAATACGTCTGAGTCTGCAACATTTCTCCAGTACTGGAAGAACTCATAAGGTGATGTCTTTTCAGGATCAAGCCATACAGCACCCTTCTCTGTCTTACCCATCTTCTTTCCTTCAGAATTAAGAAGTAACTGGATAGTCATGGCATATGCATCCTTACCAAGTTTTCT
>JAEEGK010017604.1_pt1 | contig 15558 bp, 10 predicted proteins | sample 8958771 | NCBI WGS metagenome assembly JAEEGK01 (sample SAMN16246547, study PRJNA631951) | gut metagenome | biome: gut microbiome; feature: rumen; material: SC-attached | host: Bos | place: Iran: Karaj | collected 2018-10
AGCCTCTCGGCCATTGTCCAATATTCCTCACTGCTGCCTCCCGTAGGAGTCTGGACCGTGTCTCAGTTCCAATGTGGGGGACCTTCCTCTCAGAACCCCTAGCCATCGTCGCCTTGGTGGGCCGTTACCCCGCCAACTAGCTAATGGCACGCGAGCCAATCCGGAATCAATGAATCTCTCAACACAGAATCATGCGGTTCCGTGTATTACGGGGTATTACGCGACGTTTCCATCGACTATCCCCCAGTCCCGGGCATGTTGCTCACGCGTTACTCACCCTTTCGCCGGTCGCCGCCAGAGTATTGCTACCCCGCGCTGCCCCTCGACTTGCATGTGTTAAGCCTGCCGCTAGCGTTCATCCTGAGCCAGGATCAAACTCTTCATTGTATATTTTTTATAATGCTTAGCTTGTTCCTGACGCTGTTTCTCGAAAGAAACTGACGCTCGTTTAAAGTAAAAAAGTGTTACACTTTTTCTCGGTACTTGCTTGTACTTTCCTTTCAGTCTTTTCAATGAGCTTTTTTACTTTTTAACAACCTTTCGGCCGTTAAAAATCCCGCTCGTCGCCGAACGGGATTGCAAAGGTACTGCTTTTTTTTGAACTCGCAAATTTTTTTCAAGAAATTTTTTAAAATTTTTTATTTTCCTCAAAACCCAGCTTTTTCAGCCCCCGCTGGACATCGGTATTTTTCATGAAAAGGTTCCACAGGAGGCCGCTGCGGTGGTTCTCGATCATCACCACGATAGGTCCCTGATCGATAGCGATATACGACGACGCAACCCAGGACTCGTCCAGGGAGAAGGCATCGCGGAAACCATAATCGCCCCAGAGTTTGTCCCCCAGCACGTAATAGAAATAGCGGAGGGCGCGCATACTCTCCTGCGGCGTATAAGGCATGGAGGAAAGCGCGGCGGTGGGGGCAATGGTCCCCTTGTCGTTCGCCGGGGAGCAGGCCTCATAGCCATGGGGCGTATCGCAGGCCGTCAGTCCCCAGGAATCGGCCGAATACCCGGCGTGCCGCTGCGTATTCTTGATGCAATAACTGTTATTGTATTGCGCGTGCGCGCGATTGTGGTCCCAGTAATTGGCATAGACGTCGGCCAGGTTGCGGGGATCCAGTCCCAGGAACGAGTAATGCGTAAAGAACAGGGGGCCGCTCACCGTGGGCTTCATGCTGCGGTTCCTCCCCCACCCCTGGTGATAGGCGTCGGCCGATATGGGATGCGTGGGCGACGAGGCCGCCAGCACGTAGGTAATCAAGGCTTCGTTCCAGCCCACGATGGTCATGTTCATGGCCCAGCCCGCCTGGGGAGACCAGTGCCAATAGAGCACCTGCTGTCCCCCGCGGGTGTACCAGTCCCATTCCACCGCCTGCCAGATGGCCTGGATGGCCGATCGGATATCGGCCTCCTCGTCCCGGTCGAAGTACTGCTCGACCGTCAGGAGGGCTTGTATGAGGAAGGAAGTCTCCACCAGATCCCCGCCGTTGTCCTTGTCCGAGAACGGGATCACCTTCCCGGTGCTGCCGTTGAGCCAGTGCGGGAAAGCCCCGTGGAAACGGTCGGCCTTGGAAAGGAAATCCAGGATGGTGCGCAGGCGCGTGGCAGCCTCGGCCCGGGTGATAAAACCGCGTTCCACCCCCACCGGAAGGCACATGATGCCGAAACCGGAACCGCCGGAGGTGACGGTATCGCCAGAGCCCAGGCGCTCCCGGGCCAGGCCGGAAACCGGATGGGCATAATCCCAGAAATACTTGAACGTCTGCTGCTGCACCTTGGTAAGAAGGTCGGCATCGGAGATGCGCGGAAACTTGTCGGAAGTGTCAAAGGACGTGGTCAGGGAGCAGCGGAATTCCTGCGCCAGATTCACGCCGAAGCAGGCGCCCGTCGGGATGACGAGCCTGTATTTGGTGGTGGCAAAGAGCTTCTCCACAGGCGTCAGGACTAGGGTCTTCGCACCGGCCAGGCTGCCGGACAGGGCGCCGCCGGTAAAAACCAGGGAGGAGAGGGATTCCTCGTCCAGGAAGATATTTTGGGAGAACTCCACCACGATCCGGGGCGTGAGCGACACTTCGGTGAGCGAGCCGCCGGTCTGGACCTGTCTATCATCTACCGTTACGGACACAATCTTGGCCTGGGGCAGGGGTTTGTTGTCCCGCCCGCAGGCATTGGCCGCCAGAAGCACAAAAAGCAGATAGAAAAAGCGCATGGTTATTCGTTCATGTGGTCCACCTCGGCATCATAGAGTGCTTTCGCCTCCTCGGCGGTCAGGCTGCGGGAGAAAAGGCGGATCTCATCCACCTGACCGCGGCTCAAATCGCCCATCCAGCCGTCCGTGTAGCCCTTGTTCACCTTGGCATCCCAACTGCCGATGAGGATCTTCTGCGCATCGATGAAACCCAGGTCCCCGAAAGATTCCTTTTCCCCGCGCATGCACCAGACATGGCTCTCAGGCGTCATATCCACCCCGTTCACATAGCAGTGGTACTGGGCCACGACGATGTCCTTTCCCTCCTCGTCTTTCACCGTCACGGCATTGTCATAGCACCAGATGATGTGGTTCCAGCGGCCGGCGGGGAAGGCATTGGCCCAGGGGTTCACGTCCATGCCCAGTTCCTGATCAAAATACTTCTGGTTCGTGTCTTTCCACAGATGTCCGTAGGTACCCATCTGCCACTGCACTTTCCAGGTGAGCCAGCCGTCGCTGCCGCTGGTGCGGTCTGCTGTGAGGGCGAAGTTGCCCCAAATGGGGTCGTCTCCCCCGGTAATCTGGAAAACCATGGGAACCTCGGTCCCGGACACTTCCGCATGTTTGAGCCACATGGAAAGGGACATGGACTTGAGGTGCTTGACGGGGCTTTCGGCCGGGAGGGCATATTGCAGGTAGGTACCCACCCCACCCTGATAGCACTTACCCCGGCGGCCTTCCACGAAGTTGGCATCCGAGCTGTTTCCCCGGTTATCCAGGACCAGGCCACCCACCTTTACGGTACCGATGTCATCCAGCGGGAGCCAGACCACCAGGGCATCCTTGGCCACGTCGATTTCTTTGACCGGATCGGGAATCTCCTGCTCCTGCTGACCGCCTCCCCCGGGCTGGTCACCGCCACCGGGCTGATCGCCGGAAGGGTCATTGCCCTGCGGCTTTTTGTCGCAGGCTATCAGTAACATGGCCGCCAGGGCCATCCAGGTAAATACTCTTTTCATAGTTATCTTTCGTTTAATATACATAGCCAGGGGAAGGACTCAGCGCGGGATTCAATTGAAGCTGGGCCGCCGGAACAGGGAAATGCTCGTTTCGGCCTTTCCGGTATCCTTTGGCGCCCAGCACGGCCGCGGCCTTGCCGGTGCGCACCAGGTCAAAGAAGCGGTTCTCTTCCAGGGCCAGTTCGGCCCGGCGCTCCTCGTAAATGTTCTCCAGGGTGGCCGGAACCGACGGCAGGCCGGCACGGTCGCGCACCAGGTCAAAGCACGCTTGGGGATCGGCCTTGCCCGCAAGCGCCCCCTGCGCACGGGCCTCGGCATAAATGAGCAGGATCTCGGCGTAGCGGATGATGCGCATGTTGTAATCAAAGCCATACCCGTTGTAGGACCACAAATTGTAGGCCGAGGGCGTATAGACCTTGCCATTATAATACGGATTCGGGCAGGAGGCGAGGATTTCATCGCCCTCCGGGGTGACGCTGCCCCGTGCCAGCAGCGTAGCCGCCATCCGGATCTGGTCCCCGCGCCCCTGCAGGAAGTTCACCAGCGACTGGCTGGGCACCTTGAAGCCCCAGCCCTGCAGGTTGGAGGGCCGATTGTCACGCGGTCCCTGGATAAAGGCGTAGTAGCAGACCGGAGCGTCGCCGGTCGATTGCCCCAGCGACGAAGCCTGGATTTCCATCAGGGACTCCACGCTGTTCTCGTACTCCATGGAAAACACGTCCCGGAAATGGGAAAGCAGGGAGAAACGCTGGCTGCCGATAATGGCATCGGCCTGCCGGGCGGCCTCCTCCCAGTCCTGGCGGTACAGGGCCAGCTTGGCCTTGAGGGCACGGGCCGTATAGCAGGTGAAACGGCCTTTCCAGGCCTTCTTGTAGGACTCCGGCAGCAGGCGGATGCCCGCATCCAGGTCTTCGTAAATAAAGTCGTAGAGCCGCTGCTCCGACTCGGAAGGCAGGCTGGCGAGTTCCGCGGCACTCATGGGGCGGTCCACGATGGGCACGCTGCCAAAGAGGCGCAGGAGGTTGAAATAGGCATAGGCCCGGATGAGCCGGGCTTCGGCCGCGCACTGGTCGGTATAGGCCTTGTCGGCATCGTCGGGGAGCGCCTCCCGGAAAGAGGCCATCTCGCTGATGGCGTGGTTGGCGGCCGATACGATGTTGAAGAACTTGATCCAGACGTCGTTAATCAGGGAATTGGTGGGGCCGAAGCTGAAGGCGTCCAGCTCGGCCACCAGCGGTCCGTCGGTGGCGGTACTGCCCTTGTCGGCATCGTCGGAGGGCACTTCCAGGACGGAGACATAGGAGAAAGCCTCCCCTTCGCTCAGGCGCAGGCTGGCATAGGCGGCGCTCACGGACTGGAAGATGAGTTCGGCCTTGGTGTAATCCGTTCCCGTGGTGGGCATGGTCGCTTCGGTCCGGATATCCAGGAAGCCGGTGCAGGAAGTGAGCGTCCAGGCGAGCATCAGTATGACTGCAATCTTTTTCATGGCTCGACTCCTTTAAAAATGCATCTGGGCCCCCAGGGTATAGATGGCCTGCATGGGATATACGGAATGGTCTATGCCGCTCTCGATGGGACTGCCGCCGATTTCGGTAGTGAATCCGTGATAGCGGAAGAGCGAAAGCGGCCGCTGGGCGGCGAGATACAGGCGCAGGTCCTTCACGCCGGGAATGCACCGCAGCGAGTAGCCCAGCTGCAGCTGCTGGATGCGCAGATACGAGCCGTCCTCCACGAAGAATTCGTTGGACTGCAGGATGAAGGGCGTGCCCAGGGCCTCGGCCGAAGGGTAGGTCTGGCTCTTATTCTCCGGCGTCCAGCGGTGCTGGTAGAAATCCAGGTCAAAATTGGCCTCGGGGAAGGTGCTTCGCTGCATGCGCTTGGCATTCAGGATCTTATTGCCAATCTGGGCATGCATGAGCAGCGACAGGTCCCAGCCCCGCCAGTCGGCCGAGAGGTTCAGGCCCAGGATGAGCCAGGGAATGGGCGAGCCCAAGAAGGTCCGGTCGTCCTCGTTAATCTGTCCGTTGCCGTCCAGGTCATGATACTTGAAGAAACCGGCGTCCTTGATGGTCTGCTGCAAGGGATCCTTGAGCCCCTCCTTTTCCGACGCATACACCCCGTCTATCCGATAGCCCCAGAAGGCGCCGATCGGATAGCCCACGCGCGTGGAAGTACTGTACACGCCGTTGACCGCCGCGCCGGGAATCTCGTCCCGGCCATCCAGCCGCAGCACCTTGTTGTCCAGGAGCGTGGCATTGAAGTTCGCGCCGTAACTGAGTTCGCCCAGCTTGTCCGACCATCCCAGCACCAGTTCCACGCCCTGGTTCAGGACCTGGCCGTTGTTGGCCAGCAGGTGGCCGACACGCCGCCCGTGGCCACCGGGGCATAGAACAACACATGGTCCGTCACCCGGTGATAATAGTCGGCCTCGGCATGGAGCCGATTCCGGAAAAAGTACAGGTCCATCCCCAGGTTCCATTCGGAGACCACCTCCCATCGGAGGGCGTTCTTGAACACCGTCTGGGCGCTTACGCCGTCCACCACGTTGTCCTCCCCGAAGACGGCCGATGCCGCCACGCCGGTGGCGCCGGCAATGAGCACATCGTTGGCCGGCACGTTGTCGTTACCCAGCATGCCCCAGCTGGCCCGGAGTTTCAGGGTGGGAGTGATGTTCCAGCCCAGGCCCAGCGAAGGGAAAAAGCCCCATTTCTGCTGGTATTTCGAGCTGCCGTCGGCCCGGAAGGTAATGGTAGCCAGATACTTGTCGGCATAATTATAGGCCACGCGGGTGAATGCCGATACGCCGTGATAGCGCGAAGCCCCGTCGTAGGCGTTGCGGTTGCGGTACGAGCCGTTGGCGAGGTAGCGCGCCGCGTCGTCGTAATCCGGCACGCTGTAGGCAACGCCGGTCAGGGACGAGGCGAACTGCCAGCGCGTGCTCTGGCCCAGCATCACCGTCCAGCTATGCGCCCCCCGGCTGTCTTCCCAGGTGAGGATGTTGTCCAGGATCTGGTAAAAACCATAGCCGAAGCTCTTGTAGAGGCTGCTGGTGGAGGTACCCTGCGCGCCGCCCACATAGTGCTCGGGCGTGTAGGACTGGTTGTCGTAGAAGTCGAGATCCAGGTTATAGGAGGTCTTGAAGCGGAGTTTATCGGGCACAAGGAGGAACTCGGCATAGAGAGAGAAGACGTCCTTGAGCCCCTCCCCGGTATTGCGGTAGTAGAACGCGTTGGCCACCGGGTTGCCGTACGAAAGGGGGAAGCCGTAGCGCTGGGGCGAGTCGAAGGGCTCCGGATAGGCGGCCGTATTGGCCGCGTCATAGACCGGGTACACCGGCGGATTCACGAAAGCCTGGAAATAGGCGTTCCCGTTGTAATGGAATTGTTTGTACCGGGACAGCACGTTGCTGGTGCCCAGCTTGAGCCAGGAGGTAACCTGCTGGTCCAGCCGGGTGCGGAAGTTCAGGCGCGTGTAGTCGTTCCGGCAGTAGTTCATGATGCCGTCCTGGTAGAAATAGCTCAGGCCCACGGAATAATGGGTTTTCTCCGTGGCGCCGGACAGGTCCAGGGCGTGGCTGTGGGTGAGGGCGGGCCGCACCAGGGTGGCGTACCAGTCCGTATCGGCCGTATAATCTTCCGCGTTCAGGGGCTGATAGCCGATGGTGCTGGCATTGGCCTCGTTCATAAGCTGCACGTACTGGGAGGCATCGGCCAGGGGGAGGATATGCGTGGGAACCTGGACGCCGGCATAGCCATCGTAGGCCACGTTCACCCGGCCCAGGGCGCCTTTTTTGGTCGTTACCAGCACCACGCCATTGGCCGCCCGGACCCCGTAGATGGCCGCGGCCGAGGCATCCTTGAGCACGGTGAGCGACTCGATGTCGTTGCCGGAGAGAAAGTCGATGTTGTCCACGAAAACCCCGTCCACCACATAGAGCGGGTTGGCGTAGTCGCCGATGGACCCCACGCCCCGGATCTTCACGGAAGGGCCGGCGCCCGGCGCCCCGCTCTGGGTAATCTGCACGCCGCTCACCATGCCCTGCAAGGCGCTCATGGGATTGGCGGCCGTCTGCCGGGCCAGTTCCTCGCCCTTGACCGTGGCGATGGGCGCCGTGAGGTCCTTGGCTTTCTGGGTGCCGTAGCCCACCACCACCACTTCGTCCAGGAAGGTGGTGTCATCGGAAAGGACCACGACGGCGGGAACGGCCGATGCCGGGAATACCTGGGAGGCATACCCCAGGCAACGCACCTCGATCCGGGCGTCCGGGGAGGAAACCAGCAGGAGGAAAGCGCCGTCCAGCCCGGTTTCGGTGCCGTTGACGGTGCCGGCCTCCAGGACCGTAGCCCCCACCACCGGCCCCTGGGCGTCTTTCACCACGCCTTTCACCGTTACCTGGGCCCGGGCCCACATCCAGGAGCCCAGCAGGACAAGGACTATCAGGAGCAGCTTTCTCATCGGGAATCAGTCACAGGTATAGCTGAAGGCACTTTGCTGGAGCTGGTCCGAAGCACCGCCGATAAACACATGGAAATCGCCCGGTTCCGGCCCCCATGTCATATCCTTGCGCCAGAAGGAGAGCATCTCCCGGTCCAGGGTGAACGTCACCTCGCGGGACTCGCCGGGGCCCAGCGTCACGCGCTGGAATCCCTTGAGCTGCTTCACCGGACGGGTGACGCTGCCCACCAGGTCGCGCAGGTACAGCTGCACGGTCTCGGTGCCCTGGCATTTGCCGCTGTTGGTCACGGTGACACTGGCTTTCAGGCTGCCGTTTCCGGAGAAGCTGCCGGTACTCAGGCGGATGGGCGAATACGTGAAGGTGGTATAGCTCAGCCCATGCCCGAAGGCATAAAGGGGCTCGTTGGGCACATCCAGGTAACGGGACTCATACTTGGCCTCGGGATGGACGTAGGGCCGGCCCGTGTTCTTGGCATAATAGTAAATGGGCACCTGGCCCAGGTTGCGCGGGAAGGTCACAGGGAGCTTGCCGGAGGGGTTCACGTCGCCAAAGAGGACATCGGCCACGGCATAGCCGCCCATGGTGCCCGGGAACCAGGCTTCCAACAGGGCCGATGCCTGCTCCGACTCGGCGCTCAGATCGAGCGGACGGCCATTGAGGAGCACCACGGCCACGGATTTGCCGCTGGAGACCAGCTGCTCCAGCAGTTCGCTCTGGACACCGGGAATCCGGATACTGGAACGGGAAGCCGCCTCGCCGGACCACTGGCAGTCCTCACCGATCACCAGCACCACCTGCTGGGCGCTGCGGGCGGCCTGGAGTGCCTGGGCGAATCCGCTGCGGTCGTCGCCCGTCTCGCGGCAGCCTTCGGCATAGACCACGGGCGTCACCTGGGCGATGGCCTCCACGATGGAGGCGGGGACGCTCCCCGCTTCCCCGGCGCCACGCCAGGAACCCAGCAAATCGTCCCTGGAGGCCGCCAGGGCCCCGATGACGGCCGTTTTCACGCCCTTTTTGAGGGGCAGCACGCCGTCGTTTTTCAGGAGCACCATGCTCTCGGCGGCCAGCTGGCGGGCAAAGGCCTTGTTCTCGTCGGTGAGCGTGCGCGCTTTCTCACGCTCGGGGTCGCAGTAGCGGTAGGGATCGTCAAACAGGCCCAGGGCGGCCTTGACCTCCAGCACGCGGCGCACCGCCTGGTCCAGGGTCCTGCGACGCACCCGGCCGCTTTCCACCAGGCCTTTCAGGTGTTCGAAGTAGCCGGAAGACATCATGTCCATATCCAGACCGGCATGGAGGGCCAGGGCGCTGGCATCGGCCAGGTCCCGGGCATAGCCGTGGTTGATCATTTCCCAGATGCCGGTGTAGTCCGACACCACGAAGCCCTGGAAGCCCCATTCCTTGCGGAGGATGTCGGTGAGCAGGTGCGCGTTGGCATGGGCGGGAACGCCGTCCAGCTCGTTGAAGGAAGCCATCACGCTCAGGGCGCCGGCGTCCACGGCGGCCTTGTAGGGCGGCAGGTAGAACTCCCGCAGCCAGCGCTCGCTCATGTCCACGGTGTTGTAATCGCGGCCGGCCTGGGGCGCGCCGTAGGCGGCGAAATGCTTCACGCAGGCCAGCAGGGTGCTGTCGGCCCCCAGGTCACTCCCCTGGTAGCCGCGCGTCATGGCGGCCGCGATGAGGCTGCCCAGGTAAGGGTCTTCCCCGGCGCCTTCTGAAATGCGGCCCCAGCGGGGTTCCACGCAAATATCGCACATGGGGGAATAGGTCCACTGCAAACCGGCGGCGGCGGCCTCCGAGGCGGCGATGCGGGCGCTCTGCTCGATGGCGTCCAGGTCCCAGGAGGCGCTCATGCCCAGGTTGATGGGGAAAATGGTGCGGAAACCATGGATGACGTCAAAGCCGAAGAGGATGGGTATCCCGAGGCGGGTCGCCTCTACGGCTATGCGCTGCACCTGACGGGTAAAATCGGCCGTATAGGCGTTCAGGAGGTTGCCGCAACGTCCGGCACGGATATCTTCCAGATAGCCCTCCCGCATGGAAGGGCCGGTGACGCTCCAGTCGCCGGTGAAAAGGACCAGCTGGCCGATTTTCTCATCCAGGGTCATCACTTTCATCAGACTGTCCACCCGGGGGTGCGACTTGACCGCCTGTTTCGGGCGGGACTGCCCGCAGGCCGACAGAAGGACGAGGGCCGTGAGCAGCATGATAAGGGGTGCCTGTTTCATAGGATGTGCGTGCTTATTGTAGCGATTCTTTGAGCCGGGCAACCAGTTCCCGGCCTGCTTTTGAATGGGGCAGGATCTGCCGTGCGGCGCGCTGCCAGGCATCGGCCTCCCCCTCCCCGACGCCCTTCACCGTAAAGGTGCCGGACACCGCGCCCAGCTGGGCCCGGACGCTCAGCACCACGGCCACCTGCGCTTTGTCGCCGGGCATATCCATCCGGTCGGTGGGGGTGGCGCTGATCCACAGCACCGGGGCTTCATCGGCCCCCTGCCGGATGCCACCGGCCTCCAGCATCTGGGTAAAACGCTGCTCCAGCACGGCCGCCGCCCCTTCCGGGACCAGCGAATCCACCTGCACGCGCAGCGACTGGGCGCTGAGCCCCAGCCCCCAGAGTAAACAAACAGCGACGAGTAAGCGTTTCATGACGGTTATTGGCAAAGACAAAAATACAAAGAATTTGACAACTGTGCAAGGCGTCTTTCGGCCCGACAGCGCCTGCCAAATTGTCAGTTTCCGGCCATTGGCACAGCAGTTGATGAAATGGGCTGTCGGAAAACGAAACAAAAAACGCAATAGATTATGCTGAAACCTTTAGGAACCAGAGTGGTCGTAGAGCCCAATGAGGCCGAGACCATGACCGCCGGGGGCCTCTACATCCCGGACAATGCCAAGGAAAAACCCCAGCAGGGTGTGATCGTAGCCGTGGGCCCGGGTGCCAAGGACGAACCCATGGAAGTGAAAGTGGGCGAAACCGTGCTCTATGGCAAGTACGCCGGCACCGAGGTCACCGTGGATGGCAAGAAGTACCTCATCGTAAAGCAGTCTGACATTTTAGCAATCCTCTAAGGAAGGAGATGTCCGGTCTCTGCCGGGCATGACAGAAAGATTATGGCAAAAGAAATCAAATTCGATACAGACGTCCGCGCCGCCATGAAGGAAGGCGCCGACGCATTGGCCAACGCCGTGAAGGTAACCCTGGGCCCCAAAGGCCGCAATGTGGTTATTTCCAAGAAGTTCGGTGCTCCGCAGATTACCAAGGACGGAGTCACCGTGGCCAAGGAAGTGGAGTTGGAAGACCCGTTCCAGAACATGGGTGCCCAGATGGTGAAGGAAGTGGCCTCCAAGACCAACGACCAGGCCGGTGACGGCACCACCACGGCCACCGTGCTGGCCCAGGCCATCATCAACGTGGGCCTCAAGAACGTGGCCGCCGGAGCCAACCCCATGGACCTGAAAAAAGGCATCGACAAGGCCGTCAAGGCCGTAGTGGCCGACCTCCAGCAGCGCAGCCAGCCGGTGGGTGAAGACTACTCCAAGGTGGAGCAGGTGGGAACCGTGAGCGCCAACAACGACGCCCAGATCGGCAAGCTCATCGCCGACGCCATGGCCAAGGTCAAGAAGGACGGCGTCATCACCGTGGAAGAGGCCAAAGGCACCGAGACCGAGGTGAAGGTGGTGGAAGGCATGCAGTTCGACCGCGGCTACATCAGCCCCTACTTCATGACCAACGGCGACAAGATGGAAGCTGTCCTCGATGACGCCTACATCCTCCTCACGGACAAGAAGATCTCCAACATGGAAGACCTCATGCCCGTGCTGGAGCCGGTGGCCCGGGAAGGCAAGGCCCTCCTGATCATTGCCGAAGATGTGGAAGGCCAGGCCCTCACCACGCTGGTGGTGAACCGTCTGCGCGGCACCCTGAAGGTGGCCGCCGTGAAGGCCCCCGGCTTCGGTGACCGCCGCAAGGAAATGCTCCAGGACATCGCCACCCTCACCGGTGCCGTCGTCATCAGCGAGGAGCGCGGCTTCACCCTCCAGAACGCCAACGTCCAGATGCTGGGCAAGGCCGAGAAAGTGACCATCACCAAGGAGAATACCACCATCGTGGGCGGTGCCGGCGACCAGGCCGCCATCAAGGACCGGGCCGACCAGATCCGTGCCCAGATCGAGACCACCAAGAGCGACTACGACCGCGAAAAGCTCCAGGAGCGCCTGGGCAAGCTGGCCGGCGGCGTGGCGGTGATCTACGTGGGTGCCACCACCGAGGTGGAAATGAAGGAAAAGAAGGACCGCGTGGACGACGCCCTCAACGCCACCCGCGCTGCCGTGGAAGAAGGTTACCTGCCGGGCGGCGGCGTGGCCTACATCCGGGCGGCCGAAGCCCTGAAGGGCCTGAAGGGTGAGAACGACGACGAGACCACCGGCATCCGCATCATCGAGCGTGCCATCGAGGAGCCGCTGCGCCAGATTGCCGAAAACGCCGGCGTAGAGGCCTCAGTGATCATCAACAAGATCCGCGAAGGCAAGGGTGACTTTGGCTACAACGCCCGCACGGGCGAGTACGTCAAGATGTACGAAGCCGGCGTGATTGATCCCACCAAGGTGGCCCGCGTGGCCCTGGAGAACGCCGCCTCCGTGGCCGGCATGCTCCTCACCACCGAATGCGGCATCGTGGACCTGCCCGAACCGGCACCCGCCGCTCCCGCCATGCCCGCCGGCGGCATGATGTAGTATATCTCGACAGATTCAACTCCGCCCTGTGCGGCAAGAACCCCGAAAGCAGACATAGCTTTCGGGGTTTTTGGTTTATCATTTTTGATGTCGGCGGGCGGTACAATTTTTGCCGTTTTTTGCGTATATTTACCACAACTATATATGGAAACCATCAAAAACCAATATTTCGAAGGGGAAAGGCCCCTGTATGTGCGCCGGGACGGCCTCCGGCTGGAGGGCGTTCGTATCGGCCCCGGCGAGTCGTCGCTCAAGGAAGGGCGGGACATCGAGGCCGAAGGCTGCGAATTTGCCGGGAAATACCCCTTCTGGGAATGTAAACACTTCACGATCAAGGACTGCGTGTTCCGCGAAGGAGCGCGCGCAGCCCTGTGGTACAGCGAGGACTGCCGCATGACGGACACGCTGGTCGAAGCGCCCAAGATGTTCCGCCGCATGAGCGGGGTGTATCTGGAAAACGTGCAGCTCCCCCATGCCCTCGAAACCTTCTGGGACTGCCGGGACATCACCCTGCGCCAGGTATCGGCCCGGCAGGCCGACTATATCTTCATGCACTGCGACAAGCTGGACATCGAGGATTTCCGTCTGCAGGGAAACTACTCCTTCCAGTATGCCCGGAACGTAGTGATCCGCCACGCCGACCTGGACACCAAGGACGCCTTCTGGGAAAGCGAGGACGTCACCGTCTATGACTCCCGCATCCAGGGCGAATTCCTGGGCTGGTATGCCAGGAACCTCAAGCTGGTGCGCTGCCATATCGGCGGCAGCCAGCCCCTCTGCTACTGCGAGAACCTGGTGCTGGAAGACTGCAGCTTCGAGCCGGACGCACTCCTGGCCTTCGAATACAGCAGCGTCCGGGCCACCGTCCGCGGCCGCATCCCCTCCGTCAAGAACCCCACCACCGGCTTCATCCAGGCCGATGAGATAGGAGAAATTATCCTGGACGGCAACGTGAAAGCCCCCGGGAACTGCCTGATAACCAAAAAACCATGAGTTATGACTTTGACAGCTGCCCCGACCGTCGCGGAACGGGAAGCGTAAAATGGGACCTCCACCCCGGCACCCTGCCCCTCTGGGTGGCCGACATGGACTTTGCGGTGGCCCCGGAAATCAAACAGGCCCTGCAGCAGCGCCTGGACCACGGGGTCTTCGGCTACCAGCTGGTAGATGACGACTACTTCCAGGCCATCGGCCGCTGGTTCGCCGCCCGGCACGGCTGGGAAGGCATCGGGCGGAACAACATCGTCCCCACCACCGGAGTCATCGCCGCCTACAGCGCGGCCATCAAGGCCATGACCCGGCCCGGCGACGCCGTCCTGGTGCAGACGCCCTGCTACAACGCCTTCTTCCCCGCCATCCGCAACAACCGCTGCGTCCAGCTGGACAGTCCCCTCAGGCAAGGGAGCGACGGCCATTTCGGCGTGGACTGGGAAGACTTTGAAGCCAAGGCCCGGCAGGCCCGCGTCTTCCTCCTGTGCAACCCCCACAACCCCGTGGGACGCGTCTGGACCCGCGAAGAGCTGCTGCGGATGGCCCGCATCTGCCAGCAGAACCAGGTCTTTGTCATTTCCGACGAGATTCACTGCGAACTCACCTTTGCGGGGCACGATTACACCCCCTGGGCCACCCTGCCGGAAGCATTTGTCCAGCACTCGGTGTCCTGCATCTCCCCCACCAAGGCCTTCAACGTGGCAGGCATCCAGATTGCCAACCTCTTTGCCCAGGATCCCGCCATCCTGCAGAAGATAGACCGGGCCATCAACGAGAACGAGTGCTGCGACGTGAATGTCTTTGGCGTCACGGCCCTCAAGGCCGCCTACAAGCAGGGCGGCCCGTGGCTGGACCAGCTGCGCAGCTACCTCTGGCACAACGCCCGCACGGTGTACTGCTTCCTGGAGGACGAAATCCCCCACATCATCGCCCCGCCGCTGGAAGGCACCTACCTCATGTGGCTGGACTGCCGCGCCGCCCTGTGCCCCGGCGAGCCCCTGGAAGGCTTCAGCGAGCGTTTTGCCGCCCACCTGCAGCGGCACGGCCTCACCCTTTCCACCGGCACCATCTACGGTGCGGCCGGCGAAGGCTTCGAGCGCCTGAACATCGCCTGCCCCCGCACCCTCCTGCTGGATGCCCTGCAGCGGCTGCGCGACGCCTTCTATTCCTACCGATACGAAGAATCTTAAACTCATAACCATATGCTAACCACCCTCGCGAAAAAATGGTTTGTCGCGGCCCTGGCCCTGGTGGCCGTGGCCTGCGGACCCCAACAGGGCAGCGAAGCCACCGTCACCCCGTCGGCCGAATCCTATGCCGAATTCATCAAGGCCTACACGGGCGGCATCGTGGGTGCCGAAGCCGTAATCCGCATCGACCTCATGGAAGACGTGGCCGAAGCCTCCCGCTGGACGGACGGCCTCTTCGCCTTCACCCCTTCCCTGAGCGGCACCGTGCAGTGGAGTTCCCCCTCGTCGGTGCTCTTTGTACCCGACCAGGAAGCGCTGGTGCCCGGCCAGACCTACGCCGCCACCTTCTTCCTGAACAAGGTGCGCGAAGTGCCGCAGCCCGAGCTGCAGCGCTTCGACTTCGGCTTCACCGTGAAGCCCGTGGCCGTGGCCGAGAAGACGGCCGCGGCGGAGGAACCCGACAACGGGCAGCCCTTCCGCGTGGTATCGGCCTCCCTGCAGGAAGGGGGCGAGGCCCCGTCGGTGGACATCGTCTTTTCCGGCAAGCCCGCCAACGCCCGGAAGACCGGCCTGGTGGAACTGTCCGGCTGCGCCCGCTACTACGTCCAGGTGAAGGATTCCCTGGTGCGCGTCTTCTTTGAAGGCCGCAAGGGAGACCTCACGCTCAAGCTGGACAAATCCGTGCAGGATGCCGACGGACAGGCCCTGGGCAACGATTTCACCCGGGTCTTCAGCCTGGCCGAGGAAGTGCCGGCCGTGAGCATCCCCCTCCAGGGATGCATCCTCCCGGACCAGTCCCGCCTCATCCTCCCGTTCCGGGCCGTGAACCTGGGGAGCGTGGAAGTGCGTGTGGTGAAGATTTACGAGAAAAACGTGCTCATGTACCTGCAGGACAACGACCTGGGCGCCACAGGCGGCAACAGCATCCGCCGCTGCGGCCGCCTGGTGTACAGGGGAGACGTAGCCCTGGACGCCACCAAG
>JAEEGK010017605.1_pt1 | contig 15558 bp, 7 predicted proteins | sample 8958771 | NCBI WGS metagenome assembly JAEEGK01 (sample SAMN16246547, study PRJNA631951) | gut metagenome | biome: gut microbiome; feature: rumen; material: SC-attached | host: Bos | place: Iran: Karaj | collected 2018-10
TATAGGTGGCATACATATACCAATCACCAGTATGCGGCTTTCTTCCGCGGGCCTCGTTGTCGTCAGGGATGGTGATGCCGGCTTTCCAGCCATTGTCGTTGCAAATCCAGCCGACGGGCGTTGCATCTACGGTGTTGCCTGTCTCAAATCCATCGTTCACAATAACCTGAGCGTAAGTCATCGTGCTGATGATTAAAGCTAAAAGAGTAAAATAAATCTTTTTCATTGTATGTTTGTTTGATTTCAAATTTTCAATTAACCTACAAAAATAGGAAAAAAACCATAAATTTGTCAAGTCATAAAACAATACCTGATGTTGAAAAAATACCTAAGAATTTTTGTCATCGCTTTATTGTCTACAGCATGCACAAAACAACCTGCTCCGATTGATCCCATTCCCACACAGGAACAGCTCAATTGGCAGCAATTGGAGACCTATGCCTTCATCCATTTCGGGCTGAACACCTTTAATGATATGGAATGGGGGTATGGCGACACGCCTGCCTCGACTTTTAATCCCACTGCGTTGGATTGTGAGCAATGGGTGCTGACCTTGAAAGCCTGTGGCATGCAAGGCGTGATCTTTACGGCGAAGCACCACGACGGCTTCTGCCTTTGGCCAACGGAGACTACAGATTACTGTATCAAGAACTCGCCTTACAAGGACGGCCATGGCGATGTGGTGGGGGAGTTGTGTGAGGCTTGCCGTAAGCATGGGATGAGTTTTGGACTCTATCTGTCGCCATGGGACCGCCATCAGGCATCCTACGGAACGGATGAATATGTCAAGATGTATCATCAACAAATCCAAGAACTTGCCGATCGTTACAGTCCTTTCTTTGAGTTTTGGTTTGATGGCGCCAATGGTGGCGACGGCTGGTATGGCGGCGCCTGCGAAACACGTTCCATCGATGCCGACACCTATTATGATTTTGAAAAGGCGAGAGACATCGTTTGGTCTCATAGTCCCGAGGCCATGATCTTTGGTGGCACGGTGCCTACCATCAGGTGGATCGGTAACGAGAAAGGCTTGGGAAACACCACCCAATGGAGTGTCGTTGATGGCGCTTGGCTGCCTTCAGAAGTAGATGTGTCTATCCGTCCAGGTTGGTTCTACCATGATAACGAATCGCCAAAATCGTTGGAGCAACTGCTTAACATCTATTACCAAAGTGTGGGTCGCAACGCCAGCCTGTTGCTGAACTTCCCTGTGAACTGCGAGGGTCGAATTCCTTCGGAGGATTCACTGCGCGCTGTGGAATGGCATCAAGCCATTGAAAAGCGCTTCGCCCATGACTTGATGAAAGACTGCAAGGTAACACATAACGATACCCCATCGGAGATGATCTTCACTTTTGATGAGCCTACTACGTTGAGTTGCCTTGTGTTGCAAGAACAAATCGCTTTGGGCCAGCGTGTGGAACGCTTCACGATTAGTCGTTACCGCAATGGCAAATGGCTCCCGCTTGAGACCAATGAGGAGATGACCACCATCGGCTACAAACGCATCATCCGTTTCAAACCCGCCGAGATGGAGCAGCTGAGAATTAGGTTTATTAAAGCGAGGGGACCGGTGGTAATGAAAAAGGTTTCAGGGTATAGATAAAAAAATCGGGCCAGTTTACACTGACCCGATTTTTGTTTCCGCCTAACGAAGGATTATCTCACGATAATCTTTCCTGACTTGCGTTCGTCGTTGCATTGCAGGGTGACGATGTACATGCCCTTGGCGAGGTTGTGGGTGAATCTGACAGAGCCTGTGGCAACGGTCTTGGCAAGCACTTGCTGACCGAGGACGTTGAACACTGACAGCTGGACGTTGTTGTCGGTATTGTTCTCCACGAAGATTTCGTTGTCATAGTTCCAGACATTTACCTCCATCAGGCTCACCTCGTTCACGCTGGTGATGCTGGTGGCGGTCAGCACGATGTCGTCGATCTCCCATGATGCGGCGCCTTCTTCGATGGTGCTGGTGTATCTGAAGCCGAGGTAGCAGTTGCTGCCACTGAAGCCATTGAGAGAAATCTCGCCTGACTCGGTCCAGATGTAGTTGCCTTCCGACATGGTGAAATCAATTCGTTGCCACATAGCAGTGGTAGGATCCTGACCGTCGTAGTTGTTAGAGAAGTAGAGCTCGAGATCTGGTCCCGTGAACTTCATGGCATTCATGAAGGTCAAGGTCACGCCTTCGTAATTGTTGAGGTTGAAGGCAGGGGAGATGCACCATTGGTCGTTGTCAACATCATCATTGTAGCCGTTGGCGTTGGCGTACTTGTTGCCGTTGTGAGTGGCGATGGTCCATGGCTTGTTGCCATAGATGGTGACGAAGGTCCAGCCGTCCATCTCGCCTTCCCAATCCTGGTTGAAGATGACGATCATGTCAGTGTGGATCACATAGTCGGCAGTAGCGATGCCACTGTTTTCGTAGCCTTCCATCATAGCGATGGCCTTGAGGGTCATGTCTTGAGCAACGTGGATGGGCTCGGTGTAGACGCTTGACTCAGCAGTCGGTTCTGTGCCGTCGGTGGTGTAGTAGATGGTAGCACCTTCGGTGGCGCAAGTGATCTCTACGTCGAACTCTTCATAATAGGTACCTGAAGCCACGCTGATGACAGGTGTAGCCACCACTGGGGTGACGGTGCCGCCCATCACGAAGATGTCGAGGTAGAAGTTGTAGTCAGTATTGTTCATGTTGCTGGTAGCGTAAGCACCGAACTTGTTGGAGGCGTTCTTGGCGATGCCACGGTTGGTGGTGGTGCCGTTGGTGATGACGAAGCCAGTGTAGTTCGGGATCAAAGCGCTTTCACTTGAGGTCTCCAGGGCGATGTTCCATTCGATGTTCTCGTTACCTGCGAAGTTGGTGCTGCTGCTGTAGCCGAGTGCGTCGCCAGCGGCGTTGACCAAGATGATGACGTCGCCGTCGAGGGTCACGTTCCAGAGGTAGGTGTCGGCGTTGTCGGCAATCTCTGCAGGAAGCTGCTCGGCACCGCTGTTGTTCACTGAAGTGAAGAGCACACCGTCAGGCTTGCCGGAGACACCAGCAGTCATGGCATAGTAACCATCGCCAACGCTTGCGTCGTAACGTGCTGCAAGGATGATTTGGTCACCATCGTTGAGGTCGCTGAGGGCATAGATTCTGTTCCAGTCGCCGCCAGGAATAGGTTCTTCTGTCACGGTACCGCTTACGGTCAATGAAGCTGTGGTTCCGCCATCCTCAAGGGTGACAACACCGTCCCACTGACCGACATACAAGCCAGCTTCAAGTCTCACATAAACCGTAGTAGGCTCAAGCGTTCCAGTAGCTTGGATGCCAATGGTATAAGGCCAGAATTCTTCTCCATCGAGTGAGAATTCATAATGGGTGTTGCTACATGTGACCGTAATACCACCAGTTGTTCCGCCTGGCGCTGGAGGCAAGTTGCCACCCGAGACGGTGAACGTCTGTACCTGTGACGGACCATTGCCTACGATATAGGTGAATCCGCTCAAAGCATTTGGTGTCACTGTCAGATATGGATCTGTTGTGAATCCCATCAACGTGATGTCATCAATCTCCCAAGCGGCAGCTTCAGTCTCGGTGCAGGTGTACTTGAAGCCAATGTAGCAATCGCTACCAGTGTAGTCGGCCAGGTCAATGACGCCTGATTCAACCCAAGCGTATGAGCCTGTTGACATGTTGAATTCGAGTTCAGTCCATGTGGCTGAAGATGGGTTCTCACCGTTGTAGTCGTTCGAGAAGAGCAACTGTACAGCAGGACCAGTGTAGTTCTTGGCGTTTCTGAAGGTCAAGTTTGCGTTGCTGTAGACGTTGAGGTCGAAAGCAGGTGAGATGCACCACTGCTCGTTGACGCCGCCGTTGTAGCCGTTGGCGTAAGCGTAGTGGTTGCCTTGGTATTGGTTGATAGTCCATGCATTGCTGCCTTCCACGGTGACGAAGGTCCAGCCGTTCATTTCGCCTTCCCAGTCTTGCTGGAAGATGGTGACTGCGCCAAGGATGATGGTGTATTCAGCGGTGGCGATGGTGCTGTTTTCATAGCCATCCTTCATGGCGATAGCCTTGATGGTCATGCTTTCAGCGACAGCGATAGGAGCTGTGTAAACACTGCTGTTTTCGGTTGGGTCAGTGCCGTCCAAGGTGTAGTAGATGGTGGCATCGGCGGTGCTGCATGCGAGGGCAACTTCTTGTGCTTCGTAATAGGTGCCGCCTTCAGGTGTGAAGGTAGGAGTGGCGCAGGTGAGTGTGCCGCCGCCCACGGTAGCGAACATATCGAGGAAGAAGTTGTAGCCATCACCACCCATGTTTTGAGTGTGGTATGGACCGAAGTTGTGGTTGCTGTTCAGGGCAATGGCTCTGACGGCAACGTTGACGTTGTTCACCACGAAACCTGAATAGTTGGGAACCATAGCACCTTCTTCTGAAGTCTGGAAGGAGATGGTCCATGCAGTGTTGTCGCCACCGTTGGCGAAGTTGGTGCTGCTGTTATAGCCGAGCACATCGCCGTTGGCATTGGTGAAGGTGTAGTTTTCACCGTTCACATCCACAGTCCAGTAGTAAGTGTCTTCAGCATCTGAAATCTCGCTTGGCAAGGTCTCGGTAGCTCCGGCAACGCTGGTGAACAGCACGCCTTCGGGCTTGCCAGAGGCTTGAGCGGTCATGGCATAGTATTCATTGGCGGTCTCGTTGTAACGAGCGGCGAAGATGACCTTTGAGCCGCTGGTGAGCTGTGAGAGGTCGCTGACGCGGACGTAGTCACCAGCAGGAGGTGTAGGTTGGCTGTCAGTGACACTACCAGTCAAAGCGATGGTGATGTCGTCGACATCATCCTCGGTGATGGTGATTTCCTCGTTATAGTCGCCAATCTCCAAACCAGCTTTCAATCTTACCTTGATAGTATTGCTATAACTACCTGTGTAAGTGTTGATGGTGATTTGGCTTTCAGGATAGAAGTTTTCGCCGGGGAATGATGACATCTCATAGCTTTCTGGAGCAGTGATGACGGTTGGGCCGGTGAGGCTTCTGCCAGTGATGGTGAAGGTCTTCACGGTTGAAGGACCTTCTTCATACACGTAGGTGAATCCTGCCAGTGAGGTTGGGGTGACAGTGATGCCAGCAGGATGAGCGAAGGTAACGTCAGCGGCGCTTGCAACGCGGAGTTGAGGGTTGTTGTAGCAACCGATAACGCCGATAACTGTTGCAATGTCGCCTTCCTCAAGACCTTCAACAACGGGCATCTTGTAGATGTTCAAGGTGTTTTCACCTTGAGTAATAGGTGTGTTGTTGTTATTGTTGATAGTGCCTACGGTTGCATCCACAATCTGAACGCGTGTGGACTGTAACATCTGGCTGCCGCTGTGGTCGGCCAGGATCTCAGCGATGGTCTTTTCAACCACAGGAAGCGGGTTGCTTGAGCTGAGGATGATGAACTGGTTGTCATCGCTGCCGTTGATGGAGGTGAGTTCCACAAGGCCATTGTAAACGGTCTTCTTGCCATAACCCATCACCATGTCGCCTATGGCTAAAGCTTGAGGGACGGTGTTGCTGTTCAGGTAGAGGTCGATACCGGCGGTTGCATCCTGGACGTAGATGTTACGGCCGTCGATGAAAGTGACAACGCCTTGTACCAAAGCGTATTCGTTATTGGCCAGAGCTCTTGCTTCGGCAATGGTCATAGGCTCAATGATGGTGTAGGTTGCGCTTACCACATCGCTATTGTTCAAGCCGGTCTTCACAGCCATGGCTTTCACTGTAGTGGTGGTGCTGACTGTAAATGGCTCGGAATAGACAGCACTGTTAGTCGTTGGATCAGTGCCATCGATGGTGTAATGGATGGTGGCGCCTTCAGTGGTGCAGGCGATGCTCACTTGCTGTGCGGTGATGAAGGAACCTGCAGCAGGAGTGAAAGTCGGGTTGGCCACGTGTGCCAGCTCGGTGAAGGTGGCGTTCACGGTGACATTGGCTGCCGGCATGAGGAACTTCATCGTAGTCTGGTCGATGTTGTTTGTGGTCTGACCGTAGGTATAGGTCAACGTTGCCAATTCATAGCCTTGTGCCGGTGTAGTTGTTACGGTGATGGTGTCGCCTTCCAATGCTGATGTCGGGTTAACAGTCACTGTACCGTTGGTGATACCTTGAGCGACAGTTACGTTATAATTAGTCGGAGTAGGAGGTGTCGGTACGTCGCCGGCTTTGTACAGATAGACATCCATCTGACCTGATGCATAACATGAGAATGGTGAACCGGTGCTGTTGAGTCTTAACCAGTTGCGTGTGTTGGTGCCCTGTGCCTTGATGGTGGCAATACCGCTTGATGCAATTTCAATGGTCCACTGCCCGTTAGCATCGTTTTCAGCTTGAACTTTTAAATGGTTTGCTGATGAACTTGCGGCATACAGATAACCTTCGTTTGCTGCATCATACAATGTCCAATAGTTGCCTTCCTGACCCAAGGTGAGTTCGTAAACGGCATCTTCGTCTGCTCCTGCAGCAGGAGTCACGGTTATGGTGTCGTTTGATGGGGTTACAGTGACAGCCGGACGGTTGTTGGTGGCTTGCTTACCTAATGCTTTGTAGGTCTCGCCTTTAATACCGACGATGATGTATTTATCACCAGAAATAAGTGCATTGGCGTTGGTGATCAACTTGTAAGAGGTCTCCGTTACAGGTGTCGGAGGAACAATGTTGATGGTGTAGGTCGCAGTGGCAATCTCACTGTCAATCATGTCGGCTTTCACAGCGATAGCCTTCACTGTAGTGGTTTCGCTAATGGTAAGGGCGGCAGTATAGGTGGAGCTGTTTGTGGTGGGGGTAGTACCGTCGAGGGTATAGTGAATCGTGGCGCCTTGGGTAGTGCAGGCGATGGTCACCGTCTGAGCCTCGGAGTATTCACCTGCTGCAGGAGTGAAGGTAGGAGTGGCAACCTGCTCTGTAGGTCCTACAATTTCTTCAAAGTCGTCAGCGTTGCGTGGGGCAATCTGTTGTGTTTGGTTGTTGCTTTGCCAATAAATAATCGAAACACCTTTTACATTATATTGCTTGCCAGCTTCCAATGAATTGATCGGGTTTGGATTGACGTTGAAGTTGTTGTATAAAGTAATTGAGTCGCCGGCTGCGTCATAGAATTTACTTCCGTTGTAAGAGCATGTGCCGAGGTTGATGGCCGTTCCATAGTTTCTAACCTCCAAGGATGCAATGGCTGTTGACAAAACGGGCACCTCTTGTCCTGATACGACAGTGAGGTCGCTTGCCTTGACACCCATAACTTCAGCATAATGGTTCTGATACATCATAACCTTACATGCCACAGTGCCACTCAGTTTGTCTCCAGCCACAAAACCGTGACCTGACTGGTAAATCACAAAACCATACTGACCGTCTGAAACGCAAACCTGTGAGCTCTTCACACCCGTCACATACCAGTCATTGAATGTCACATTGGCGTTAGGCTGACTTGGAGTGCTGCTGCCAGCAGTCGCGGCAAACTCCCACAAACCAGCAATTGTTGTAATGGAGGTCAACTGTTGGATGGTGTAGGTAGCTGAAGCCACCGAGCTGTTGCTCATGCCTTGTTTCATAGCGATAGCTTTCACTGTGGTGGTCTCGCTGATAGTAATAGGAGAAGAGTAGACCGAACTCGATGTCGTTGGAGTAGTACCGTTTGTTGTGTAATAGATGGTTGCATCTGTTGTTGCGCAGCTGATCGTCACATTCTGTGTCTCAGAATAAGTGCCTGCGGCAGGTGAGAATGTAGGTGTCGCCACTGTCGGGGTGCCGCTTGCATTATAATAATACTCAACTTTTGATACTGACACCAAACCGTTGCTTGAACCAGATGCACAGTCAAACTCGATTCTATAGTACAAGTTTGCAGCAGGTGATGTTATCGATACAGTCTGTGTGCCAGTAGCTTTGTCGAATTCATCAATCTCTGTCCAAGAAGAGTTGTTGCTGCTGCTGTAGAGCTTTATTGAATTGATTTTTGCAGCTGTGATCGCGTCAATCGTCAATTCAACCTTGGTGATTGCATCTGAATAAGCACTAGCGGTGGTAATCGCTCCAACCGATTCGGTGTTCTTGCGGCCAAACTTGACATAACTCCAGTTTGCACCATTTGTGTTTCCATTTTCAACGGACCAACTGAAATTTCCATTGGTTGCTGTCCATGTAGAGGTGTAATTGTTGTTTGTTCCGTGACTTCCACCGAATAAACAGGTCGAATAGACCTCTTCGACTCTCGTCTGTCCCCAGACGATGCTGGACATCAGCAATAGGGCCGCTGCCAGCAAAACAGTAAATCTACGTCTCATTTTTGTTTGGATTTAATTATAATTTATTGATATTTAATTATTTGAATCTAAAGTCATGGCTTCATAGCCATTCTACAAATATAGCGAATCCGCCCCTTGAGGTAAAGGGGAAAGACGTATGACTTATCAACAATTAGGGGCGATTTATAAACAAAAAAAGGGACGCTTCACAGCGTCCCTTTTTTAAAACTGGTTTAGATCTTACTTAGAAAACAACAACCTTTTGAGTTTGGTTGCCAGCCTTCACGAAGTAGATGCCAGCGCTGAGGTCGTTAACGAGAACGCTCTTCACGCTCTTGTAGCTCTTCACCTGTTGGCCAACAGCGTTGATGATGTTGACGTCAGCCTCTTCAGAGAGTTCCATGGTGAATGAACCGTTAGCGGGGTTCGGGAACACGGTCATGTTGACGTTAGCCACTGCGCTTTCTTCTTCAACGCCCATTGCAGGATCGAAGTAGTTAACATAAACCTTGATGGCGTTATAGAAGTTGTCCTCTGGATCAGCATCGTCTGATTGGACATAGGTGCCAGTGTTGGCATCAACTTGGAAGCAGTACCACAGGTATTCACCTTGTTCATCGCTGTAGAGGTAAGGAATGACCTGGCCATAGACCATTTCGCTCAGTGCCAAAGTGATGTGCTCATTATAACCGAACACGCTCTTGGTGCCTTTCCAGGTGCGACCACCGTCAGCAGAACCGTTGCAGAACACTCTTAGGTAATACTGTTCATTGGTAGCATCCCAACCCAAGTTTGCATCTTTATCACCACAAATCGTTGACCAGAAGGAGAACACTCTGTCAGTAGCTTTGTCGTAGTACATGGAAGCAAAACCGGCTTTACCGCAGTTGTATGAACCGTGGTCGCCCCAATTGTCTTGAGCAGGTCTGAAGCCTTCAGTAGCATCACGTGGCAGAACGTCGTAGTTGTCATCAACAATTTCAAGTTCGCCAATGTATTCCGGCAGAGGATCATGGTTGGCATCTGACCAGTAATATTCTGATTCATAAAGGTCTTGCATCAGATAAGTGGAGTCCATGATGAAAGGTCCACCAACGTTACCGATACCGCCGAGGCACATTTCGTTCTTAGGCAGCACTTCACTCCAGTAACCAATACCACCAATTCCAGGATAATAACCACCATCGCCAGCAGCTCCATTAGTGCCATTGTATTCATAAACAATGTGCAAATTGTCGTTTGCGTCAAATGCTGCGTTGGTCCAACGAGGATATAAGAAAGCGACCTGTTCCGTGGTGTAGGTTTCGTGGATGCCAGGGTGATGATAGAACACTCTGTCGGTCCAGGTTTCACCATTGTCTTCGGAGACAACAGCCTTACCGTCAGCCCATGGTGTATTCAAAACGAAAGCTACGCGGTTTGGTTTAGCGGGATCGCAAAGCATGAAATAGTAGCTGTTTGTGCCACCGTCTGAAACATGGTCGGCATCCAGGTTAGGAAGCAATTCGCATGACTTGGTAAACTGTCCGTTTTCGTATCTCCAATAGAAAATAGCCTCATTGTAGTAAGGTTCTGTGTTTTGGAAGTTGGCAGCAAGCACATGGATGATGTCGAGGTTTTCACCTGAGCATTGAACAGCAGGGTGAGTTCCATCAACACCAGTCGTAGTCATAGGCAAAGCGATGCCTTGACCGAAGTCGCGGTTGCCTTGACGGAAGTCCTCAACGAGGAAGATACGGAGGTCGGTAGCGGTGTGAGCTGCAATGACAAGACCGTTCTCTTTGTAACGGGCGATAGAACCGAAACCGGTCTTAATGCCTTCAACGCGAGTCTCGGTGAACTCCCATTCGCCAACGGCGGGATCCCAAATAGCGAGACCTGTGCCACGATCAGAATAAGATTGATTGGTTGCTTGGGTGTAGCACATTACAGCAAATCCGTCAGGCCACACAGCGGTGAAGTTACGGGCACCGGCGTTTGATTGCCAGTCATAGAAGGTTTGGCTTAATTCAATAGCTTCATCTGAAACAGCGATGATGCCTCTTGTGTTCATGGGCATGTTAGTCACGTCACGCTCTTCAAAGCCAGAGAGGGCAACAGCCTGAGCGGCCTTCATCGACTTCAAACTCGGTCTAGGGCTCTTGATTTGAGCAAATCCGGCGACAACGATGGTCATCGCAAGGACTAAAGTAAATACTTTCTTCATAGTAAATAAATTTGGTTAAAATGCGTATTAGGTAGCAAAGATAGGTAAAAATCAATTTACCGAAACTTAGGGTTTCAAGTATTTATCAACATCGGTTGTTGATAAAATGTTGATAACCCCTAATAGACAGCGTTTTTTTTCCTAATTTTGCACCTATGATAATATAAACTCCAATGAGAATCTATCTGGTGGGATACATGAGTGCCGGCAAATCAACCACGGCAAAGCGTTTGGCAAACAAGCTTGGCCTGGAGGCTTTCGATACAGACCGCCTGTTTGAGGAACGTTACCACATCACGGTGAGCGACTTCTTCAAGAAATACGACGAGCCGCTGTACCGTAAGCTGGAGACTCAGATCCTGCATGATACCCTGCAGTATGATAATGCGGTGATTGCCACTGGCGGCGGCACGGCTTGTTTCAACGACAACATGGATTGGATGAATCAGCATGGCATCACCGTCTTCCTGAAGATCAGCCCCCAGTCGGCCGTGGTCCGTCTGTCGCAATCCAAAGTGAGACGCCCCAAGGTCTATGGCAAATCGCCAGAGGAATTGGAGGCGTTTATTCAGCAGAATTACGCGGAACGCATGCCTTTTTATGAAAAGGCCATGCTGACGGTGAAAGGGGAGGATCTGGATATAGAAGCCTTGGCGGCTGCCGTCATTTCCTTAATTCCAACAGCGTGATATTCTCAACATGTTGGGTATGTGGGAACATATCCACGGGCTGCACGGCCTTGATATCGTAAGCCACTGAAAGCAGCTGTAGGTCGCGGGCTTGTGTGGCGGGGTTACAACTCACATACACCATCTTTGGCGCACGAATCTTCAACAGTTGCTCCACTACTTTCTCGGCCATGCCGGCACGCGGCGGGTCGGTAACGATGAAGTCAGGCTTGCCGTTAGCGGCGATGAATTCGTCAGTGAAGATCTTAGCCATGTCACCGGCATAGAAAGTGCAGTTGTCGATGCCGTTGATACTGGCGTTCACCTTGGCGTCGGCAATGGCTTCCTCCACATATTCGATGCCGACCACACGCTTCACAAAACGTGAGAAATATTGGGCTATGGTACCTGTGCCCGTATAGAGGTCATACATCAGTTCGTCGCCTTTCACGTCGGCCAAGTCAAAGGCGGCATGATAGAGTCTCTCGGCTTGGTACACATTGGTTTGGAAGAATGAAACAGGGCCGATGCGGAACTTCAAGTCGGGGAAACCGAGACGGGGAGAAGCCATGGTCTCAATCAAGTAAGGATCGCCTTTCAAGCACTCGAACGGCAGGTCGTTGATGACGTCGTTGAACTTGTTGTTGATGATGAGCAAGAGGGAGACGATTTGCGGGAAACGCTTCTCCAATGCGGGAATCAGTTCGTGACGGATGCAGTCGTTTTCCTCGTTGATGACGATGATCACCATGAACTCGCCTTTGGCGTTGCAGCGGATCACTATATTTCGCATCAAGCCTTCGTGCTGGCGAACGTTGTAGTATGACAGCCCGTGTTCTTTAGTGAACTGGCGGACAAACAGCCGGATATCGTTGGAGGGATCGGCTTGCAGGTGGCATTGCTCCACGTCGACTACACGGTCAAACAGCTGTGGCAGATGGAATCCCAAGCCCTTGCAATCGTCCTCGCCGTAGGTGCCTGACGGAGCTCCGTCGGTAAGCCATTTGCGGTTTGAGAAGGCGTATTCGAGCTTGTTGCGATAGAAGTACTGCCGCTCGCAGCCAAGGATTGGACTCATCTCAGGATAGTCTACCTTGCCGATGCGGTCGAAGTTGTCCTTAACCTGTTTCTGCTTGTAGTAAAGCTGCCACTGGTAGTCCATCTGCTGCCATTTGCAGCCGCCACAGAGACCGAAGTGTTGGCACACAGGCGTCACGCGCTTCTCCGATGACTTCTTGATGTTGATGATGCGGCCTTCAAAATAGTTCTTTTTCTTCTTGAAGACTTCGATGTCGACCACGTCGCCAGGCACCCCAAAGGGGATGAAGATGACACGGCCTTCGGGTTTGGCCACCGACATGCCTTCGCTGCCGGCATCGACGATTTCAACGTCTTGCAAATATTCGGGTTCTCTTTTCTTTTTCATGATATGAATGGATTGCTTCGTCGCTTAGGCTCCTCGCAATGACGAGAAGGCCTTTCCTATGTTTTCTGTGATATCTGATGCGATTAATGCCTCTTGGCTGAGGTTGGAGGCGGCGATGTCACCTGCCAAGCCGTGAAGGTAAACGCCTAAGACTGCGGCTTCCTCGGGGGTGTAACGCTGGGCGAGGAGGGAGAGGATCATGCCGGTGAGCACGTCACCGCTGCCTGCGGTGGCCATACCGGGATTGCCTGTGCTGTTGAAAAACACGGCACCATTGGGCATGGCCACGGCAGTGTTGGCACCTTTCAACACGATGATGATGCCATATCCGAAAGCCATATCTCGCAACAGTTCCAGCCGTTCAAAACTAGTGGAGGTCTTGCCAAACAGTCGCTCAAACTCCTTGGGATGGGGGGTGAGGATGGTCTTGGACGGCAAAAAAGATAGCCAGGTCGGATTCTCCGACAAGATGTTGAGCGCGTCGGCATCCATTACCAAAGGCACCTGCGCATCCTGAATCAGGTGGCGCACCAAGCGCTGGGCATCGTCATCCATTCCCAAGCCGGGACCAACCCCAATGGCGTTAAACTTATCCAACTTGTCGTCGGTATGGATCATGGCCTCGGGAACTGCTGCCATCAATGGGTTCCAAGCCGCTTTGGGCAGCAACACCGAGAGCAACCCCGCGCCTGTACGAAGGCAGGATTTCGCTCCCAAAATGGCTGCACCTGTCTTGCCTTCCGAACCAGCAACCAGCAGGGCATGACCATAGGTTCCTTTATGCGAATACTTCGTCCGATGATGAATCATCGGTTGAATCATCTCTTTATCAACCAAGAAGTTATTTGTTTCAACTTCAAGTAAAAATTGAGGATGTAATTGGATATCCAAGATCTCCAGCTGACCAACGTATGGGTCGTTTTCAGGCATCATGAAAGCTAGTTTCGGCACTTGAAAAGTGAGGGTATAGTCGGGTCTGAAGATGGCAGCATTGGGACTTGGGCTATCGGCAAACAACCCTGAAGCAATGTCAATGGATATACGGATGGCTTGTTGGCGGTTGAGGTGTTCGATCAGTTCACCTGCCACACCGGTCACAGCTCTGTTCAGTCCTGATCCGAATAGGGCATCGATGATAATTTCACCTTGGGTGAAAATGGGGAAGTCTTCAGCCGACTGGATTAGGGTTGGGGTGATGCCAGTTCTGGATTGAGACAGATAAACTTCATCCTGGCAGTCAAGGCTCATCTTGTCGAGGTTGCCCACCATATACACTTTAGGTTCAAAGCCTTTCTCGTATAGTAGCCGTGCCACCACAAGTCCATCGCCGCCATTGTTGCCTGTACCACAGAAAAACAACACCTTATTGTCGGCCTTGAGACGTGGCATCAACCACTCGAATACCTGACCGGCAGCACGCTCCATCAAATCGATGGAACGAATGAGCTCATGTTCGATGGTGTATTGGTCCGCCTGGCGGACCTTGTCGATGCTTAGGATTTTCATAAGCCGTATTTTTTGCAAAGATAAAAAACCCTATCTTTGTCCCGTAAAAATATTTGATATGAAACGACTTTTTATCATTGCATTTTTGTTTTTGTCAGTGTTCGTCGCCAACGCCCAGCACATCAGAGCCTACGCCGAATACGACTACAACCGCACGGAGCACTCGAGGGCTAACTTCGCCATTGGCTCCGACTTTCAATTGGCCGACAACTTCCGTCTCGACCTCGGACTGCTTGCCGGCACACAAAACCGTTTTGCCTTAAACGTGGCCTATCAGATCGACCTGCATCAAGGCAAGAAAGGCACCTTCTTCTTAGAGAACCGTTATCTCTACAGACTTTTCCCGAGCTATGGCCTGCAGGAGTTCAATGCCATGCTTAACTTCGGTTATCGCAACATCCACTGGGTCTTTAAATTCGGCCTCTGCAGCCGTTACATCGGTGAGATCCCGCTGCGGAAAAATGGGGGAGAAGGCACTATCTTTGAACCTATGAACGTCTCATTTGACATCCAATGCAACCTGTTTGCCCAGGATCATCCGTGGAACATCGGTTGCGGCATCTCCAACTACCGTGAGTTCATCATCGAGCGTTTTGCTTTGTTCTTTTATAACTTGCACGGCTACTATAACATCAACGACCAATGGCGTCTGAACGCCGAGGCTGGTCTGCATCCGTCGGGTGTGATGAACCTCACATCCCAATACAACGGATTCTTCTTTAACATCGGTTGCACCTTTAAATATTGATCATCATGAAAAGACTTACCTATATTATATTGTTGGCCTTAGGCCTGATGTTTGTTTCCTCATGTAACCGCCTCGACATTTTAGGCATGGTAGTCAACCGTAGCGATACCGAAGCCCGTGTGACCGATTGGCTCGATTGGAACGACCACAACGGAATGCCTGTCATTGACAGCGTTCCTGACGAATACTGCTTCTATTCCTCCTCAGATAGCCATATCAACGACGATAACTCGCGTTTCGCCAAATACATCACCGCCGAACGTAACGACTCTACGGCTGTCTTCAGCATCATTGCTGGCGACATCGTCAACGAGAGAGGGGAGAATCCATATATTCTGGCTGAAGCGGCTATGCAATACGATCCAGCCATTCATGCCGACAACGATCCATGTTTCCCGATCATCGGTAACCACGATTTGTATTTCGACTGTGCGGATCATTTCAAAACCCATTTCCACACCTCGACTTACGCTGTGACGGTGAAGACCTTGGGCGGCCATCAGGACCTGTATCTCTTCTTGGATTCAGGTAACGGCACCCACGGCGACCGACAAATGAAATGGGTTGAGGAGCAACTCGCCAAACGCAGTCAGTATCGCTATTGCTTTGTCATCAGCCACTGTTGGCTGTTCCGCAACACATACAACTACACTACCACGCCTGCAGCTAACTTACCTGAAGACGAAACGTACTCATTCATGCACCTGATGAGTGAGAACCAAGTGAATATGGTAGTGAT
>JAEEGK010017606.1_pt1 | contig 15557 bp, 11 predicted proteins | sample 8958771 | NCBI WGS metagenome assembly JAEEGK01 (sample SAMN16246547, study PRJNA631951) | gut metagenome | biome: gut microbiome; feature: rumen; material: SC-attached | host: Bos | place: Iran: Karaj | collected 2018-10
ACAGCAGATGAGGGTTATGTTGCACTATTTGGATTTGTTAGGAGAGGTCATCCAAATGCCTGACGGGAACAACACTCGCGAAGTGGCCCTTGATCTGGTGCGCTCAATGGTTTATTTCGTTTACGGCCTATACGACAAATCCTTCTCCTCACTCTACACAATTTCCCGTCCGGAGGAGCTGACGGGAAAGTTCCTTGCCTTAGTTGAGCGGCATTGCCATGAGCATCATTCCATCGACTGGTACGCCAACGAGATGTGCCTCACGCCCAAGTACATCGCCAATGTGGTGAAACAGGTGACAGGCAGAAGTGCGGGCGAGTGCATCACATACAATCTCATCCGTCAGGCAAAGTTGCTGCTGCTGACGACCGCTTTGCCCGTGCAGCAGATCACCGACCGCCTCGGCTTCCGCAATCAGAGCCATTTCGGCACTTTTTTCCGTCGGGAAATGGGTGTGAGTCCGCGTGCATTTCGAAAAAAGGAGTGAAAAAGCAGCGTGTCATATCCATTTTTCATAGTTTCATTTAGTGCAAAAATGCGTATCTTTGCGCCTGCAAAAGGCAAACCTGCTTGGAACTCAGCTTATGCAGTTTTTTTCCCTAAAAGATTTTGAACATGCTTCTATTAGACGTTTCACATATAACCTTATTCATTGAGACCCTGTACAGCTGGATATGGAGTCCGGCTTTGGTGGGCTTGTGCCTGCTGTCGGCGCTCTATTTCTCCTTGCGCACGCGCTTCGTGCAGGTGCGTCGTTTCGGCGAGATGTGCCGCCTGCTGTTCAGCACCGACAAGACACAGAAGACGGGCATCACCTCATTCCAGGCGTTTGCGATGGCGCTGTCAGGACGTGTGGGTACGGGCAACATCGTCGGGGTGGCCACAGCCATCGGTTTCGGCGGCCCAGGGGCCATTGTCTGGATGTGGGTTATCGCCTTCTTCGGGGCGGGCAGCGCCTTTGTGGAGGCCACGCTTGCACAGATCTTCAAGGAGAACCACCACGGCCAGTTCCGCGGCGGTCCGGCTTACTATATTGAGAAAGGGTTACGTAGCACATTCTTCGGCTGTGTGTTTGCAGTCATCACGGCACTGGCTTGCGGTATCTTCCTGCCTCCCGTACAGTGCAATGGCATCGCACTCTCCATGTCGCAGGCTTTCGGAGTCAACACATGGGTGATAGGCCTTGCCGTGGCACTGTTCCTCGCCTTAGTCATCATTGGGGGAGTGAAGCGCATCGCCAATGTGGCACAGATTGTCGCTCCTTTTATGGCCATTCTATACATATTGCTCTCCATTGTGGTCCTCATCGTGCATTACCAGCTGGTTCCCAGTGTCTTCCTCGACATGCTGCGCGGGGCAGTGGGAGCCGGTCCGTTAGGTTCCGCCATCCTTGGCAGCACCATCTCCTGGGGAGTGAAGCGCGGCATCTACTCCAACGAAGCCGGACAGGGCACGGGCCCCATTGTGGCCGCCGCTGCCAAGGTGAGCCATCCTGTCAAGCAGGGCTTGGTGCAGGCGTTTTCCGTCTATATTGACACACTGTTAGTGTGTACCGCCACCGCCATGATGATTCTGGCGTGCCAGACCTACAACATCATCGGCAGCGTGCAGACGTCGGCGGTGGGCGAGAGCATGGTCACCTACCTGCAGCAGAACCCAGCCGCGCCGTCCGGCGAGCCCGGCGTGTTCTACACCATCGGGGCCATCAGCACACTCCTTGGCCAGCATGCCGCCGCCAACTTAGTGTCCATAGCCCTCTTCTTCTTCGCATTCACCACCATCATGGCCTATTATTACTATGCGGAGACTGGCATCGTATATCTCTTTGGCAAAGGCAAAAAAGAGCATATCGCGGTATGGGTACTGCGCATTGTGATTGTGGCGGCCGTGTTTTATGGTTCGTTGAAGACGGCCAAGGTGGCCTGGGATTTGGGCGATATCGGAGTGGGCACGATGGCGTGGATCAACGTTATCGCGATCCTGCTGCTGTTCCCGAAGGCCATTCGGGCGTTGCGCGACTATGAAAAGCAGAAGAAAGAGGGCAAGGAGCCTCTTTTCGATCCGAAGAAGCTACGTATCTCTGGTGCCAAATTCTGGGAGGATAAGATGAAGGAGGAAGAAACTAAGGAGTAAAAGTGTCTTTTGATGGCGTATGGTTGAAGCCTTTGGTGGTTACTGCACCACAACTTTTTGGGTGTAAATATTCTGTCCTTCTTTTATTCTTACCATATAAACACCTCTTTCCCAATTCGATACATTGATGGAGGTGTACTGATCTTGCGAATGCCCACGGTACACCCGCTTTCCGCTCATGTCGTAAACCTCAATGTCGATGGGAGCAGCCGCGTCGTTTTGGAGGTTGAGCTGCCCGCTGCTGACAGGGTTGGGGTAGAGGATGAAAGTATTCGGATTTTCTTTGCATGAGAGATGCCACCAAATGCCCAAATACCATATCGCTGTGTCGTGATGTGGTGTCGAGACGCAATAAGCGATAAGTCGTGAAACAGGAATTACTAATGTACTGTCGTAAAAATTTGGATCTTCATAAAGAGGTGTATACGTGACTCCCAGAGGCACTTGTAGATAGATATTATTTAATGGTGCATTTGGATCGCAGTCATGAGATTCTGTATAAATGTATGGGGAGTCGATTTCACAATTCCAATTGTATATAAGATCAGGGTTCCCCCAATAATAATCAATTGAACTCACGCCCTCTACTGTCGGATACAGTGGGAGAATGGGCTCGTATTCCACCCGTCCGAGGTTCGACTGGTCGTGCTGGTGCAGGATGACACTCTCGGCAAAGGCCGTGTCGTTGTTGCCCCAGTAGTTGCCGATGGCGGTCACGTCCAGCGTGGAGTACTGGCTCATGGCGAAGGCGTACAGTTCGTCGTTGTTGGCGTTGTCGTACAGCACGTTACGTCCCCAATCGTTGGCAGTTCCCATATCAATTTGGTAGCGGTAAACGGCCGTCACGCCCCACAGGTTGCCGGCGATGATGTTGCGCCGGATCTTGGCGTAGCAGGTGGTGTCGTAACCGTAGATGGAGATGCCGCTGCCCCCGTTCATCGGGTCGGTCTCCAAGTTGTTGTCGGTGATGAAGTTGTCGAGAATCTCCGCCGAGATGTTGGTGCCGGTCTGCGTGTAGCCGTAGCGGTTGTGGGTGATGGTGTTGCCCGACAGCAGCACCTGTGTCACCTGTTCGGCCCCCACCAGGTTGGAGATGGCGATGCCGCCGCTCATCGTGCTGGCCACGCCCTCGATGCGGTTGCCGGTGATGACGATGGTGTCGGTGCCGCCGGTACCTAAGTTGATTTGCGGATTGTTGGTGTTGTCTAATGCATTGTTATAGAGAATGTTATTGGTAATAACAGGCGAGCTGGATGCGTTGGCCGGCGACTGGATGGCAGCGGCATGGTTATCGTGAAAATGGCAGCCGGTAATCACGGGGTTGCAGTTCATCATCCGCACGGCGGATTCCGCAAAACCGGTGAATTCGCAGTTGCGGAGGGTGAACTCGCCGTCGGTCAGGAAAATGTCTTTCCCATCCTCAAACAAAATATGTTGCAAAAGCCCTACCGAACCCTCCTCCAAGCGCCACTCGTACGATGTGCTTTCGGCATTCTCGCGTTCGGAGGTGACGGTCAGCAGGTCGGTGCGTTCTGCGCTAATTAGCACACCTTGTATGGTGATAGTCAGTTCATTATGCAAAACAAGCTGCTGCAAGGTGGCATCCAAAAAGAGGGTGTCATTCGCCGAAAGGGTGAGATTTTCGTGCAGGTGGTACACTCCCGGATCCGTACAAGTCACCGCTTCGGGATAGGCAGTCGCAAGATCCTGTAGCGTATATTTCGTTCCGCTGCCGTCGGTCACGATTTGTGCTTGCACGTTTATGAATAGTAAAATAATGAAAGATAAGAAGATAAATCTGTTTTTCATAATCATTTCCTCCCTTTTTTTGGATGGGCAAATTTACTCAATTTTTCTAAAAATGCGTATCTTTGCATCCGAAATTTTCACCATGAGCAAAATCAACCGGGAAGTTCTTAAACTTGCTATTCCCAGCATTTTAGCTAATATCACCATTCCTTTGGTGGGATTGGTGGATGTGGCCATCATCGGACATATCTCCGATGCGACGGCCATCGGCGGTATCGCCATCGGCACGCTGCTCTTCGACTTGCTGTACTGGAATTTCGGCTTCCTCCGCGTCGGCACCAGCGGTCTCACCGCACAGGCATACGGCGCCCAAGATGACCGGTTGGCGGTGGGTATGTTCCGCCAGAACCTGCTGTTAGCATTTTTCTCCACCCTCTTGGTGTGGGCCATCCAGTGGCTGTTTTTAACCGTCGCCCTCAAATGTATTCCCTGCACGCCCGAGGTGGCCGATTTCGCCAGCCAATATTTCTACATCCGCATCTGGGCCGCCCCGGCCACTCTTTCCCTCATGGTGTTCAAAGGCTGGTTCATCGGTATGCAGAACACGATAGCGCCGATGGTGTGCGACATTGTGGTCAACGTGGTAAACATGGTGGCCAGCTACCTGCTGGCGTTCCACACTTCGCTCGGTATGTTGGGCGTGGCGCACGGCACCGTCATCGCACAATATGTGGGTCTGCTGACGGCTGTGGTTTTCTTACTGATTCTTTATGGCAAGATGTTCAAACTTTATTTCTTTGAAAATAAGGTTTTTAAGAATATTAAAAAGGTGGCAAAACTGGCAGGCAACTTGTTCATACGGTCTGTCGGATTTATGATCATATATGTCGGATTTACGGCGATAGCTTCCAAATATGGGGATGAGCAGTTGGCTGTGAGCACCATCATGATGAAGCTTTTCATGCTCTTCTCCTATTTTGTGGATGGGTTTGCGTATGCCGGCGAGGCACTTACGGGTCGTTTCATCGGTGCGGGCGACCGTCCCAACCTCGACCGTTCGGTGCGCATTCTCTTTTACTGGACCATCGGGGTGGGGGTGGCCTTCACGCTCTTCTTTGCCATCGCCGGCGATGACTCTGTGCGCATCGTAACCTCCGATGCGGCGGTCATCCAGGCCTCGCATCCGTTCCTGCCGTGGCTCATCGCCATGCCGTTAGTGAGCTGCTTAGCCTTCATGTGGGACGGCATTTTCATTGGTGCTACCGCCGGTGCGGCTGTTCGTAACTGTATGTTATTCGCAGCTTTAGGATTTGTTTTGGGCTATGTGATATTGCACAAACAAATCGGTATCCAGGCCCTTTATGTTGGGTACTTCGTTCATCTGCTCGTTCGTGCCATCTACCTCTCGTTCCGTTGGCCTTCTGTGAAGGCGAAGTCTTTCGCACATTCCTGAAATCATTTCCATAAAACGCCTTTTCACAAGTCAACTTTTTATTATTTTTGCCTGTCCTATTTTATTGGTTATAATAATTGTTTTAATAATATGAAAATTAGCAAGTTAGTATTTGTATTCAGCATGATGGCCGTTCTTCTTTTGGGGGGATGTGCTAAAAATGATGTCCAAAATTCATCCGAAAAGAAAACCAAAGAGCTGGCCGACGATCCGAGCGGTTTTGTGGTGATTACCGATGTGGTGCCCGATGCCATTCTCGAAATCCGCTATTACAGCACCTATAATTTCATTGGCTCGCGCATAGATGGCTATCTCGAACCTACCGCACTGCTCACCCGCCAGGCCGCCGATAGTCTGCGTGCCGTCAGCGATGAGCTGCTGCAACAGGGCTACCGTCTCAAAATTTTCGACGCTTATCGTCCGCAATGCGCCGTTGACCATTTCGTGCGGTGGGGTAAAGACCTTAACGACACGCTCATGAAACAGTATTTTTACCCCGATCTCGACAAGGCAGTTTTGTTCGACCAGGGCTATATCGCCCGCCGCAGTGGCCATTCGCGCGGCTCAACCGTCGATCTCACTCTCTTCGACATGACCTCCGTAAGGGAGGTGGATATGGGCGGCACCTTCGACTGGTTTGGCGTTGAAAGCCATCCTGACTTTGGCGGAAATCCAGAAACGGCTGAATATCAGAAGGGTAAAAAGATTACGGAAGAGCAATTCCAAAATCGCATGATTCTTCGTAAGGCGATGTTGAAACATGGTTTCAAACCCTACGATGAGGAGTGGTGGCATTTTACGCTCGCCAATGAACCTTATCCTGATACTTATTTCAGATTTCCTGTTCAAAATTTGAATAGATGATTTTTTTTGTAAATAATTGTATATCATGAGTTTGCCTGCGGATAAAAAGCTCCATTTCGACAACGACTATATGGCAGGTGCGCATCCTGAAGTAATGCGGCGGCTGGTGGAGACCAATTTGGAATGCACAGTTGGATATGGTTTGGATAACTATAGCGAGGAAGCACGCAACCTGATTCGGACGGCCTGCGCTGCCCCCAACGCGCTGGTGCAGTTCCTCGTGGGCGGCACCCAGACCAATGCCACGGTCATTGACGCGTTGTTGTGCCGCCACGAAGGCGTGCTCTCGGCCGAATCTGGGCATATCAATGTGCATGAAAGCGGTGCCGTGGAACATAGCGGTCACAAGGTGCTGGTGCTTCCCACCCGCAACGGCAAAGTGTCGGCCGACGATGTGGAGAACTATCTGCAAACTTTCTATCAGGATGATACTTACGAGCACATGGTGGCACCGGGTATGTTGTATATTACCCAGCCCACCGAGTTGGGTACCCTCTATTCGTTGGCCGAACTGGAGTCGTTGAGCGCCTGCTGCCATGCGCACCACATCCCGCTCTATCTCGATGGTGCCCGTCTGTGCTACGCGCTCGGCTCACCTGCTGCCGACTTCACTCTTCCCGATATCGCCCGCCTCTGCGATGTGTTCTATATCGGCGGCACCAAGTGCGGGGCGATGTTCGGCGAGGCAGTGGTGGCTCCCAATCCGGAGCGGCTGCCCCATTTCTTCCCGTTGGTGAAACAGCACGGCGCGTTGCTCGCCAAAGGTCGTCTGCAAGGGGTGCAGTTCGCCACGCTCTTCTCCCATCATTTATACGAAAAGATTGGAAAAGAGGCTGTTGCACTTGCTCTGCGACTCCGTTCCGCCTTTGAGGAGCGGGGTTATAAAGTCGCCGTCCACTCACTCACCAACCAGCAGTTTTTCAACCTTCCGAATACTGTGGTGGATGCCCTGCTGGAAGTGGCCACCTTCGAGTACTGGGGACCGCGCGGCGAAACCGAAAGCACCGTCCGTTTCGTCACCAGCTGGTCCACCCGTCCAGAAGATGTTGATAAACTGATATTTGCTCTATCCCAATTATCCCATTAAGAATCCCAATTATCCCAAATCAACCAAAATGTTCAATATGTCCCCCTGTCGTCACCTCACCCTCATACTGCTGCTACTGCTCGCCGTGTCGGGCTTTGCGCAGCAGACTTTGCCGTTGACCCAGTGGCGGTTGAGTTGCCCTGACCCCGCCGATACGGCTTTTTCCACTTCGTTAGTGGTCAAGGTGCCGGGCTGCCTCCACACCGACCTTCTCGACCACGGTCTCATCCCTGACCCGTTTTACGGCACCAACGAGGAGTCGCTCCAATGGCTGTCGGTTGTGCCCTGCACCTACACCTGCGAGTTCTGGCGCGACGAACTTCCCGCCAAAAAGAATATCGAACTGGTGTTGGCGGGCGTAACCGGCTATGCCGAAGTTTTCCTGAACGGCCAACCTCTCGAACATCAAGACCATAACAATGTGATGGACAACGCTTATCGCACGTGGCGTTTCCCGTTGGATAAGAAAATCCAAACCTACAACCTTATCGAAGTCCGTTTCACGCCTGCACAACAGATTATTGACCAGCGGAAAGCCGCCGTTCCTTACGCGCTTCCGGAAGAGCGTGCGTGGCTGCGGATGCCGCCCTACCAGTCGGGCTGGGACTGGGGGCCGAAGCTCACCACCTGCGGCATCACGGGAAAAGCGGCCATCGAAAGTTATTCGTTAGCACGGTTCCACAGTCCTGATTTTCAAATAACGAGCGGGAACTATGCAGCATATTATGTTGTTATTGATCCTGCGAAATGGATCCCATCAGGGACTCGTGTGTTTTTTAAAATCAAGGACAAACGTGTTATTAAAGCAAAATTTCCTTTTGGGAGAAAAACAGATGGCCAATCCCGTTATGGATTTGGTTGCGACCATTATTTCTACGATAAAGCCCTTTGGGAGCCCAATGGTTTGGGAAATCCATCTATGAATGATGTGGAATTTATCATCAAGCATGGTCGTAAAAAAGATTCCCTACGGGTTCGCGCAGGCTTCCGTAATGTCAGACTTCAGCAGATTGAAGATTCTACGGGCACTTCGTTTACTCTTGTTGTGAACGGTTCGCATGTTTTTGCCAAAGGGGTGAACTGGATTCCCGCCGACTTCTTCCCCCACAGGATGACCGAAGAGCGTTACCGCGAATTGTTGCAAGCATGTAAAGATGCGAATATCAATATGATACGGGTATGGGGTGGGGGTATCTACGAGCCCGACATTTTCTACGATTTGTGCGATGAGATGGGCATTATGATATGGCAGGATTTTATGTTTGCCGGCACGCTCTATCCGGGCGATTCCTCTTTTATTCAAAATGTGCAAAAAGAGGCCATCGAGCAGGTGGAACGGCTCCGGCGGCACCCGTGCATCGTGCTGTGGTGCGGCAACAACGAGGTGAAAAACGGTTGGGAAGACTGGGGTTGGAAGAACAACTACACGCCCGAACAGCGCGAGCAGCTCGACCACGATATGCACTATCTGTTTGATACACTGCTGGCTAATGTCGTTAAAACGTATGGTGGTGGTGTGCCGTATATCCCCACTTCGCCCCTGTGGGGCTGGGGACATCCCGAATGTTGCACCGAGGGCGACTCCCACTACTGGGGCGTGTGGTGGGGCGAGCAGCCCTTCGAGATGTGGTACAGCAAAACCGGCCGCTTCATGTCGGAGTACGGCTTCCAAAGCTACCCCGACCTGCGCACCCTCCAAACCGTGATGCCCGACACGGCTCTCCACCTCGGCAGTCCCGAGTTGAACAACCATCAGAAGCACGCCCGCGGCGTTCAGATTATCGACAAAGCGATGAACCAGTATTTCTATCGTCCTGACAATCTGGAAGATTATGTGTATGTCAGTCAGCTGGTGCAGGCCTACGGCATCGGGATGGCGCTGGAGGAGCATCGCCGCCGCAGTCCGTACTGTATGGGCACGCTGATGTGGCAGCTCAACGACTGCTGGCCCGTCGCCTCGTGGAGCTGCATCGACTACTACGGACGGCGCAAAGCCCTCTACTACGAAATGAAACGGCAGTTCGAGCCGGTCATCATCGCCTGCGACACGATGCAAGAGGGTAAACTGCCCATCTATGTCGTGAATGACCGCATAAACGTTGGCTACACGCCGAAATGCTCCCTCTCGTTGAGCCTTTGCCGGATGGACGGCACCGTCATTAAGGAAGATACCACTGACTATCTGGAAGTTTCCGCCAACCGCCCCGTTCATTTCATTGACTATGCAGGTGCGGCGCAACTCGACAGCAACGACCTCCGAAGCTGCTATTTGCGCATCAAATGTCATGATATCACACAGAAAATCAAATTCTTCTGTTATCCCGGCGAGTTGGAACTTCCTGAAGCAGAGATTAATGTGCGCCACATTGACGACAATACAGTGGAGGTCAGCAGCAGCGTGTTGCAGTACGGCGTGGAGCTATCGGCCAACGTGGACGGATACTTTGAGGACAACTACTTCATATTGCTGCCGAACGAGCCAAAACGGGTGCATTTCGCCCCGAAGGAGGAAATCAAAGGGAATGTGGTGTTTTCGGTGAAATCTTTTAAAATGCCTTAAACAGGGGCTATTGCGTATCTTTATCCTTCTCTTGCCAGAAGCGCCAACTGGCTTCGGCTTGTCCGATCAGCATGGACAGCCCATTGAAGGTGGAGGCACCCTGTGCTTTTCCTTTTTGGAGAAAGGTCGTTACTTCCGGTCGGTAAATCAGATCGATGAGGATGTGTTGGGGGGTGATGGCGGAGTAGGGAAGTGGCAGACATGCGTTGCATTCCGCCCCCATGCCCACAGGCGTTGCGTTGATGATGAGCGGGTTTTGTTGGATGATATCCGCAGTGATGTCGTTGTATGTGAGACGATTCTGACCTGCAGTCCGTGAAACGAAGGTATAGCAGATGCTGCGTTGTGCCAACGTGTAGGCAACGGCCTTCGCCGCTCCGCCGGTTCCTAATACCAAAGCGTGCTCAGGATTGGGCGTGTTGATGTGGTCCAGCAGGAGGCAAAATCCTTCGCAGTCGGTGTTGTGCCCCGTCAGCGCGATGCGACCTCCAGCACGATGAATCCTTATCGTGTTCACCGCCCCGATGGTTTGCGCCGCTGGAGTCAGTTGGTTCATGTATGGAAGTACAGTCTCTTTGTAAGGATGCGTGACATTCAGTCCCACCAATGCTTTTTCTTTCTCAATAAGAAATGGTAAATCGGCAATGGATTTAAGTGGGAATAATTGATACACAGCATCTTCTATGTCTTCTGTTTCAAATTTCTTTTGAAAGAAAGACGGAGAGAGGCTTTCGCTGATAGGATTTCCGATGAGGCCGAAAGTGCGCACGACTATGCTGCGGTTTCCTGATTCTTTTTCTTCTTATTTCTAATGCCTTTGTAGATCAGATATCCCACAAAGGCCACACCCAAGATGAGAAGTCCCCATTTGATGTGGACGTAATATCGTTCGATGAGGGCTTTGTTGCCTTGCAGCACGTAGCCGATGATGGCGAGGATGGTGTTCCAGAGTCCTGCTCCCAATGCTGTGTAGCCGATGAAGGGGAGGATGGGCATTTTCGACAGTCCTGCCGGGATGGAGATGAGCTGTCGGATGCCGGGCACCAATCGTCCGATGAAGGTGGAACTGTTGCCATGTTCGTTGAAATAGGCCTCTGCCCGTTTGATTTTGTCGCTGTTGAGCAGCAGCAGATGTCCCACTTTGCTATCGGCGAACCAATACACGATGGGGCGGCCCAAGAAGAAGGAGAGGTAGTAGTTGACGAGGGCACCGATGAGGGCGCCGAGGGTGGCGAACAGTACGATAATGATGATATTCAGCCAGTTGTATTGGGTGGGATGGATGTTGGACTCTTCATCGCAGGCTTTCCATGCGGCCGGTGGCACCACCACTTCCGATGGGAACGGGATAAAAGAACTTTCAATGCCCATCAGCATGGTGACTGTTCCGTAGTTGAGGTGGTGGTAGTACCAATACACTACGCGGTCGGTGAGGCTGGTGTCTTGGGCGGATACAATAGAATCGGCATCCTGGTTGGATGCCGGTTCTGTGTTTTGTGCTTGTATGGTGCTGTATGCGATGATCGCAACAAGCAGGATAAGCGCTTTTTTCATTCTATAGTGTAACCCGTTTAGTTATTCTGAAGCTCCGCTGGAATCTCTTTCTTGAGCTGTGTTCCCGTTTGCATCAGAATATTGTTGTTTGTGCGGTCATTTTTGTTAATATTGTAGGATTTGAGTGCCCAATCGTAGGCTTTGCCCATCACCACCTCTTGTTCGGCTTTGTATTTGTCGGAGAGGGCGAGACGGTCGTCGAAGGACAGCTCTTTCTGCGACATAGCGGCGTTGGAGAGGTTGCCCAACTCAGCGGCTTGCATGAAGTAGTTGTATGCAACCATGCTGTTGATGGCGAAGCTGTTAGGATTCTTCACCAATGCGGAGTCAAGCAGTTCGGCAGCGGTTTCGAAGCCTTTAGCATCCACCAGATAGTTGGCGCAGTCGGCAATTACGAGGGTGTCAGCCGTATATTTTCTGACATTCTTGAGGCATTTCTCCAATTGTACGGAGTCGTTAGTGGCGATGAGGTAGCTGAGTTCGAGAGCGTAGATGTTGCCTCTCTTCTCTTTTTCAACATATTTCTTTGCTGATTTGAGAATTTCACCGCATCTGACCGTGTCTTTGGCTCTGTTGTAAAGGTCGTAAGCAAGACGGTAGATGACATCGTAATTGGTGTTGATGGCGATAGCATCGTCGAGGGCGGCCTTTTGAGCTTCGGCATCTTTTTCATCGTATCCAATCCGATAGAGGAAGTAGTAGGCGTAGCTGGTGTACGTCTTCATGCTTTCGTCTGCGCTGAGGGCTTTGGCTGCTGCATCGAGGTACTTCTTGGCTTTAGGATAATCTTTTTTCTCGAAGGCGGCTGTGCCGATGGTGTACATCTCGCTGCCACAGGTCACCTGGCCGTTCTTCGGATCGATCAAACCGCTTACTGTTTCAATTTTGGGATTGAGTTCGAGGGCTTTGTAAAAACTCTCGTAGGCGGTGAAGAGGGCTTCTGGGAAACGGGTGACGTACTCGGGATTTTTCTTAACACGTTCGTTGTCACGGTCATAGATTCTCAGATAGACGTTACCGCGGTACAACCAAGCGGTGGCATCGTTCTGATAGGAGGAGATGGCCATGCATTCTTCAATTTTCTTTTGCGCACCTGCGACGTTGTTGTTTTGGAGCAGCAACCAAACGTCGTTCACGTTCTGTGCATTCAGACTGATGGCAAGGATGCTGACAAGTGCTGCTAAAAATAACTTTTTCATGATGATGATGATTAAAAGGTTATTGTATTATTCTAATTGTTTGATTTTCTGTTCAATTGCGTTGGCTTTGTCGTCTTGGAGGAGGCGGAGGTAGATTTGTTTGAGACGTTTGAGTACGGTGAGGTCGTTGGGGTTGCCGACGAGGGCTGATTCGAAGTATTCTGCTGCGCGGGCAAGGTATTCATCGCTTTTCTTGCGTAGTGTGGAATAGACATTTTCTTTGTCGTTGAGTTTAATTTTTTCGGCGTCGAGGTAGGTGCGTTCGCCGAGGTTGGAGCAGCATACGCCGAGGTTGTGGGCGATGGTAGTGTTGTCGGGAGACTGGCGGTAGGCTTTCACCAGCAGTTGTTCGGCCTCTTCATACATGTCGTTTTTGATGTAGAGGTTGGCAGCGTTGATGGCGCTTTCGGGCGAGCGTACCACGGAGGCGGGCAGGTTCTTCAGTTTTTCAAAACCCTTTTCAGTCTCTCCAATCCAGAAATAGTAATCGGCTTCGGCCACACGGAGAGAAGCACTTTCCGGATCTTTTTGTAAACCTTTGGAAATTAAATTATAAACACCGTCTTTGTCGCCGGCTTCTTTATAACTATCTACTAATCCCACAAAAACATTGGCATTCTCAGAGCCGTCGTCCAGTGATTTTTGGAAATAGATGCGGGCGTTGGCGGGGTCATCCAGCATTGTATAGACGTAGGCGCAGTAGTAGTAAAGCTCTCCTTTCAGGGGGTAGGAGGGCGGAGTCTTGAGTTCGTAGCTGTTGACGGCGAGGAGCAGCGCGTCGCGGGCGGCCTCGAAATTCTTGGCGGTCATCTCATCTACACCTTCGATGAAAAGCATCGGATACATGGCCGGCATGGCCTGGAATGGCGAGTACATGTCGGTAGCCTCTATGTTCTTGTTGAGTTCCTGTGCTTTCTGGAAGGCCTTGTACGATTCGCGGGCGGCGGTGGGGTAAACATACTGATAGTTGGCATCTTTTACCCTTTTGTTGTATTCCTCCAAAGCGAGGTTGTATTCGATGTTCGCCTTGTAAAGCCATGTGTTGGCTTTAGCAGCATATTTTTCGTCTTTGATGCATTCGTCAATACACTCCTTTGCCTTTACGAAATCTTTCTCATAATAAAGATTATACGCTCGCATAGGCGTGTTCTTCTGCGCCATCAGGGCGATGGTGAAGAGGGTGAATATGAAAATCAGGGTTGCGCGTTTCATATTATTATTTTAACGTCTGCAAAAATACATTATTTTTTTGGAACGACAATCAACGTTTTCCCGCATAGAGGTCGTAACGGAGGAATTTGCATTCCAAAGCGCCGTTGTAAAGGGGTGTCTTTTTAGAGGGGTGTAATCCTATATGTTTGATGGCTTGCATGTTAGAGCTGATGATGAAGGCGGTGCATCCTGCGTAATTTTGTTTCAACGTATCGCCAATTTCTTTGTAGAAATTGTCAATCTCTTCCATGTCGAGGCGTTCGCCGTAGGGTGGGTTGAAGATGAGGGTGGCGGGAGTTCGTTTGGGCTGGGTGTCGCGCATGGCTTTTCGGAAGAGGCGGATGAAGTCGCTCAGGCGGGCGGCTTTGACGTTGGCTTCGGCCATACCGAGGAAGCGTGCGGAGATGTCGGAGCCGTAGAAGTTGACGGGCACGTCATCGTGGATGTCGGCCTCGTCGGTGACGCGCTGCCACAGGCGGTGGTCGAAGTTTTTCCATCGCTCGAAGCCGTAGTGTTCGCGGAAGAAACCTGCTGGGATGTTGAGGGCCTGCATGGCGGCCTCGATGAGGATGGTGCCGCCTCCGCACATGGGGTCAATAAAATCGCAGTCAGCTTTCCAACCGCTGAGTTTGATCATGGCGGCGGCCACCACCTCGTTGATGGGCGCCGGATGGTTCATCACCTTGTAGCCGCGCTTGTGCAGCGACTCACCGGAACTGTCCAAGAACAATTGCGCCTCATTCTTATAGACATGAAGATGCAGCTGCACATCCGGTGACTCCTTGTCCACCGAAGGACGACGACCATTCAAGTCGCGGAATCGGTCGCAAACCGCATCCTTGGCCAGCACGGAGGCGTACAACGGTGTTTTGAAGATGGTATCCGCAATGGTAGCGTGCACCGCCAGCGTATTGTCGGGCCCCATGAACTTTTCCGCGGGAAAATCAAATATCTGTTCATAGAACTGCCGATTGTTGGTAAAGGTGAACTTTTTCTGCAACCAGAGGATGCGCAACGCGAACCGGCAGAAATAGTTTGCCTTGTACATCAGATCCATATCCCCTTCAAAACTCACAGACCTGCTTAAAATCTTGCAGTTGCGGGCACCAAGAGCGGCGAGTTCATCGGCCAGAAGCGGTTCTATTCCCGCAAATGTCTTGGCCACATAAAATTGCGTGTTTTCCATATTTATATCAATGCGGCAAAAGTACAAAAAATAGTTGTGAACAAATCAACATAAAAATAACGGATATTCTAGAATAAAACAAAAAAGTGTGTATCTTTGCAGTTCGTTATAATTATCTTAACAACTCCGGACTACACTGACTAAAAATAAACCCAACAGACATCAACATTAAAACCAATCACCAATCATATGGAAACACTTTCTCATTCTGTGATTTTAGTGGACGATAGTGACAATCTGCGCAGCGTCATCAAAGAGTTTTTAGAACTGAAAGGATATAATGTTTGGGATTTCAAGGAGATGAATTCGGCTCTGAAGTCCATCAACACGGTACCTTACCACCTGTGCATCATCGACCTCTCCTTGCACAATCAAGACAACTTCGTATTGCTGCAAAACATCCGCAAGTACAAGAAAAATCTGCCCGTGATCATCCTATCCGACAATGACAGCCGGGAGGAACGCATTAAAGGATTCAAGCTGGGTTGCGACGATTTCATGACCAAGCCTTTCAGCATTGAGGAATTGGAGTTGCGCATGCGTGTGATATTAGGAAGAGG